>Ga0256406_1000354_pt1 | contig 85760 bp, 72 predicted proteins | sample RumenRJG_03DNA_FD_185986 | JGI IMG/M metagenome (GOLD analysis project Ga0256406, IMG submission 185986) | Bovine rumen microbial communities from Lethbridge, Alberta, Canada - RJG_03 | ecosystem: Host-associated > Mammals > Digestive system > Stomach > Rumen | place: Canada: Alberta | collected...
AAGGGGGCTTTATGCGCTCATATCAGTTAGGATATGGCAAAAAGCCAGTTTGAACAAGAGAAATCGCATTCTGGGCGGTTTTGACCGCAACGACCTGAAACTATTCGTAGGGTTGCGGAATTGAGGCAGCTACACGATGGACCTTGCGAAGTGTCCGGTCGGCAACAAGCGCAACATCCATGTGGCGGCTTTGCTCATGAATGCCAACGGCGATATTGTCAACGCTGTAAATATCTATCCCACAGCGGGCTCGGCAACGGCAATCAGTCAGATTCCGACCGCAAAGCAATCTCATGCCGGACGGCTTCAGGTCTTTACCGCCGACGGCCGCAGGGTGGGGGCGTTCGCGTCGATTTCGGCCCTTATGGCTTCACCACTCCGGGGACTTCTCATTGTGAAAACAGCCGACAACGTAACGAAAATAATTAAATAATGAAGAGAATATTTATTGCCCTTGCGGCTCTGGCATTTACCATTGTCGCCAACGCCGTTCCCGCTTATCAGCGGTGGATACAGCACCGTCAGCCCGACGGAACCTTCGTCACCGTCCGTCTCGTCGGCGATGAGCACTGCCATGCTTACTACGATGAGGCCGGAAACATGATGACAGAGGACGGCAACGGTTTTCTGCGGGCAACTGGAAGAGTCGACTTTGCGTCGTTCTACCGTCGGCAGGTGAGCCGGAACGTTCCACGCCACACACTGAACCTCGACAGTGAGGGTCGCACCAACTTCCCTACCGTGGGCAATATGAACGGCATAATAATCCTCGTGGAGTTTGCTGACAACAGTTTTCAACCGGAATACAATCGCGAGTTGTTCGACAGCCTTGCCAATGCTGCCAATTTCAGCTACGATGGGGCCACGGGCAGCATAGCACAGTACTTCCGCGACCAGAGCTACGGACAGTTCCGTCCGCATTTCGATGTCGTAGGACCCGTGAAACTCGATAAGGACATCAATTTCTATGGTCAGAACGATGCCATGGGTAGCGACACCTACGCCCACTATATGATTTCGGAGGCATGCCGACAAGCGGACACTTTGTATAATGTAGACTTCGCGAAGTACGACAACGACGGCGACGGGCAGGTCGACTTCGTTTATGTCATCTATGCCGGATATGCCGAGTCGTATGGGGCTCCGTCGTATACTATATGGCCTCACCAGTCGACTCTCGACAGCTATGGCTCCAGTTTCCAACTCGATGGGGTCACCATCAATCGCTACGCGTGCTCCGAGGAACTGAAAAACTCGTCGGGGACAACCCTTGAGGGCATAGGAACCTTCTGCCATGAGTTTGGACATGTAATCGGATTTCCCGACCTTTACCAGACCGGTGGGGGCAATGCCGTACCGCTCGGACAATGGGATATCATGGACCGGGGCTGCTACAACAACGACTCGAATACTCCCGCGGGATACTCGGCGTGGGAAAGATGGACGATGAGATGGATGGAACTGCCCGAGCTTGACACCGCTTCGACGGAAGTGCGGATTGCCGACATCCATCAGAAAGGACAGGCCTACAGACTGACGTCGCCCGTAAATCCTAACGAATACTATGTCGTCGAGAACCGGCAGCAGACCTCCTGGGACACTCCTCAGGCTGTCTCGGGTCTGATGATCCAGCATATCGACTACAATAAGACCAGCTGGGACAACAACAACATCAACAACGACGGTTCGCACATGAGGGTCTGCATCGTTCCTGCCGACAACAACCGTAGCACTGCCGACTATGACGGCGACCTCTTCCCGGGGGCCTCCCACAACACATCGTTCACCGACGAGACTACACCGAGCTCGGTGCTCTACGACGGAACACCGTTGGGAAAGAGTCTCTCGAATATCCGCGAGAACGGCGACGGCACCGTGTCGTTTGCCTTCATGCAGAAAAAGCTCCTTGCTCCCGTCGTCGACGATGCCAATCTTGACAAGACCACCACATCGTTCACGGCCGCATGGAAAGGCGTCGACGGTGCAGGAAGTTACACGCTCCGGGCCCGTGCCGTCCTCCCCGACTCGGTGAAGCCCGCTCACGTCGATGACGACTTCACGTCGTTCGACAGCACCATGTGGCGAGGTTCGGAACTTTATGCCTCCAACGGTGAGGTGCAGATAGGACGCTACGGACACAGCGGAACGCTCACGAGTCCGAAGCTGTTTCTCGCTACCGGCGACAGCACCTTCACGTTGAAGTTTGCCGCCCACGCTTTCCCTAACCGTTCGGTGAACTATACGCTTACCGTCACCGACTCGCTGACCGGTACCACGCTGTATAAAGAACGGCTGAAGGCCACTGCGGCCCAGGATACCATCTTCCGCACGTTCAACGGGGGTACGAGGGCTACAGTAATCAGTCTGACAACCAATCACGAGCGGCTGTTCGTCGACTTCATGAAGGTTGTCTGCGGCACCGTCGATTCACTCGCCATCGACACGATTGTCAATCCGTCGTGGACTGTCACGGATATCGCCACGACCCACTACACGCTAACCGGACTTACCCCCGGCGGCACCTACTCGTGGACTGTACAGGCCATCAGCGGCGACCCGCTGTTCGACTCTCCACTGTCCGATGAGCAGACAGTGACCCTCCCCGCCGTCGCCGATGCCATCAGCAGCGTGTCGACCATCAGAAAAGCCGACGGAAAGATATATACTATCGACGGCCGCTATGTCGGAACCGATGTCGCGCGCCTCCCTCGTGGACTGTATATCCGCGACGGACGGAAAGTAGTTGTGAGATAGCGCCTCCCTCGTGGACTATATACCCGCGACGGACAGAAAGTAGTTGTGAGATAATCACTTATCTTCCGCCTTTTCATCAAGCGTCTCCGTCCAATCCTTCAATAAAGGAGCAGGGCTCATCCCGGAATACAGCCGCAGGCTTCCATCGATTATCCCGGCGCAAAAACCGTGAATCATCCTCGCCGTCTGTATGCCCCAGCTCCCCCCACTTGAAGGATTGGACGTGAGACGAATTGTTATCTGAGGATTTCACCGGAAAAATAAACGTATTAATCAGCGCGAGGAATGATTCGCACGCAGATACCGCAGATTTCGCGGATCTTATTTGGCGCACGCTGATGAGCATTTGAAAGGAGAATCTATTTCATGAAAGCACATCCACAAGATTCAGAGTTGATTTGATCATCAACGATTTTCAGTCCGTTCAACAGATGCCAACGGGGTTAGGGCGCATGCAAGACGACTTGTTGCACGAATTAATGTGGGTTGTCTTACTATATGTTGTATTGTTGGTTGAATGAATGTTAAAAGTGTAAGATAATTACCGAATAATTTGTAAATAATGATTTTTTTTAATTTTGCGCTTAGATTGTGAGAGAATAAAATCTACATTCAATAGAGAAACTCAAGAAACTTGATAATAGATTATGAATTACAAGATATTTTCTATATTTGTTCTGTTGTGCTCTTTCTTGTCATGTAACGCGCAGGTCAGGCATATACGAGTGGTCGATGCATCAAGCCGCGAGGGGGTTGAATATGCATGCGTATTGATGACATTTGCTGATTCAACGCACATTTCTGCACTGGCCGATTCTACGGGAGAAGTGGCTTTTAATACGTCGAAGAAGCCGATAAGGGTTGATGCCTCGGCCGTAGGTTATAAACCGGCATCAAAATCGCTGACAGAACTGAAAGACTCTTCCTGCACCATAATGTTGAAACCTAAGACGATAGAATTAAGCAATGTGGTCGTCAGGGGACAGAGAAAGCTGACCAAGCTTACTAATGAGGGGCTGACCTATAACATGAAAGCTGATGAAAAAGCCAAAGGCGAAAACTTGCTTACAGCTTTGGACAGGGTGCCTTTCGTTGAGTCAAAGCCTGATGGAACAGTATCGGTCAGAGGGACTTCCAACTATCAGATTTATCTTAACGGGAGACCGTATGAGATGGCAAATGTTTCCGCAAAGTCTGTACTGTCGTCGGTGAAGGCCACCGACATTGATCATGTGGACGTGATTACAAACGCAGCCGAGAAGTATGGCGTCAGGCCGGGAACGGTAATCCTCAATATTGTCACACGGGGGAAGACAATCGATGGCTTGACGGTTTCGTCTTTCCTCGGAGGTACGACGCAGCCTTATACTAATGACGGTCTGACGGTGCTTGTTAAGAAAGGAAATGTCGACTTCTCGCTTGATTACAACTATGTCATCAACGGTCAGCATCACCAGCTGTTCACGCAGGACTACTCGTTCCGTAATCCCGGTGACAGTCTCTCGAGGCAGATACACGTCGAGGGAAAGGGTAACGGCAACGTTCAGTCGCATACCTTACGGAGCATGCTGAAATGGAGAATAGACAGCATAAACAGTTTGTATGCCGACATCCACGGGAATATTGAGACTTTCAATACGTCGACAAATACGATGGAATCATCCGTAGAGGACGATATGACAAGTCGGTATAAAAGGAGTGACAGCAACAGCAGCGGTACCGTGGAAAGCAATATCATCTGGCGCAATTATTACAAGGCCAATCCAGACAGGGAACATTTTATGCTTGGATACCGCTATGCGTACAATCCAGACAAGAGACACTATTTCTCGACCAATCAAACCCCGGGCGGCCAGGATGCCCGCACCGTCCAGAGGACTGACGGAGGTGTTAACGAGCACTCGCTGACATCCTCCATCCTTATTGCTCTGGCCAGACGTCACATGCTGCGCCTTGAGGCCAAGGGAATTATAAGGTTAGGGAGAACATCGTCAGTCTACTCACAGGACAATAGTAAGGATGCCGAAGATAAGATGCACTATAATCAGAACATTAAGCAGTTGTCGGCTTATTATTCCGGCGGCGCGAAGAAATTGTACTGGGGAGCCGGATTCTCTCTCGAGCAAAGCCGGATGAAGATGACCCTCCCCGAGAATCACGAACTTGATTACACACGGAACAACACCAATGTCTTGCCGTATGCATATCTCTACTGGACACCAAACAACAGCAGTCAATTCTCATTCTCCTATTCTAAGTCGCTGATGCGGCCAACAGTGAATATGCTCAATCCTTTCCGTAGCAACACGAATAACTTCATGGGCACAGTGGGCAATCCACTGCTGAAACCGCAAGGCACACAGATGGTTAGCATGGAACTCTATCAGACATTCAACAAGGGATTAGTGTCGTTATCGCCCGTTTATCAGTACTGCAACAATATGATACTTTCTTATAGGAAGAGGGAGGACGATATGATGATGAACACCTATGGCAATCTCGGGCACAGCAAAGATTTGTCGTGCTCGGTATATTGTCAGTGGAAACCGCTCAACTGGTTCCGATTTTCAGTGTCGGCAATGACCGGCATTCGGCGTGTGAAAGCTGACAGCCCGGTACTGAACCAGCGCGACTGGTATCAGACGTGCGCCCCTTCGATAAGCTTCTATCTGCCTCATAATTGGGACATAAAGACAAGCTATGGATTCTTCAAGAACCTGCCCTACCCCTGGAGCACGTGCTCTACTCTTCAGCAGTATTCGCTAAGTGTGGTAAAGAGCTTCCTCAAAGGCCGTCTTACGGCTTCTTTAGAAGTGAAAACGCCATTCCAGAGGTATTATCATTCAAAGGCGACTACAACCTTGCCGTCGGGCGATTTTGTCAGACAGACAAACTTCATCACAGCGCGCTCGTTCGGGATAAACATCTTCTATTCGTTAAGCAAGGGCCGGAAAGTCAATATCCAACGCGATAAGACCCTTAGGGATTCTGACCAACAAACTGGAGTGCAGTGATCTGCACAGCGCAGGAAATAGTCTGCCTCTTAGCGATGGTTTTCCTTAAGCCCTTTATAAGGCAGCAGTATTCTGTTAGGTCTTTTTACCTCTGAGCCGGGTGCGGAAAGGTAAGGTTACATGTTGTCCGCTTCGCCGTCACAAAAGCAATGAAGGTGTTTGCGGGGCACGAATAGGCAGGAACGGAATTGTCTTTATGTGATTAAATTTTCGTTAAAAGGGTAAAAGTGTCGTAAATTAATATAGTTAAGCGTTTTTTTCTGTAATTTTGCAATGCTAATGCTATAGTCAGCGGTGCGGATTATAGCCTCGATAGTGCTGTGTGAGCGTTAGGACGAACTTTCTAACTGCTTAGGCAGAAAGAGCAGGAAAGAAAACTCGATGTGGGCTGCTAATACAGTTGTTGTGGTTAGCATGCATCAATGGGAATTCTTGATAGATGAAAGCAAATTTGAAGAATATCAATTAACAAATCCGGAAGTGGGAAAGATGAGATACTTGTTCGTATTCTTGTTTCAGATATGTACTTTGGTCAGTTTTGCCCAGACAGCAGTTTCTGGTGTCGTTAGCGACAAGAAAGGAGTGCCGTTAGCTTATGCCAATGTTATGGTTTATCGTTCTGCCGACACAACATATATCGATGGAGCCGTCACCGACGACGCCGGGCGGTTCAAGGTGAGTGTTCCTACTACTCCTTGTCTGCTGAGGGTGTCGTGCTTGGGATATAATGATTGCTGGTCTTCAGCATTGTCCGACAATATGCATATCCAGCTTGACAGCGCAGCTTATATGATGGACGAGGCGGTGGTGTCGGCACGGCGTCCTACATTTTCCATGACCGGTGAGGGAATAGTTACCAATGTGGCTGGCACGCTGTTAGGAAAGATGGGTACGGCCGAGACGGTGCTGAGCCGCATTCCGAGTGTTGTCGAAAAAGACGGCGCATGGGAAGTGTTCGGCAAGGGTACGCCGATTATCTATCTTAATGGGCATGTGCTTCAGGATATGAATGAGCTGAAAAACATCAAGGCCTCTGATGTGAAGAATGTTGAGGTTGTCACTGCTCCCGGAGCCAAATATTCAGCCTCGGTGCGGGCCGTCATAAAGATCAAGACCATTCGGCCTCAGGGTGAGGGACTTAGTCTTGACACCTATACAAACTATCGCTACAACCGCTTCGGCAATTTCGCGCAGTCTGTTGTTGGTAATTACCGACATGGCAAGTTGGATGCCTTTGCCACTTATGAGTATAGCACATCGCGCGGCTATTCCGACCAGAGGTTTGAACAGACGGTAGCTGCCGACACCCTTTGGCGGATAAATACCGACAATTACTATTCGGGAAGGACAGCGTGGCATTATCTTCAGGGTGGACTATATTACGATTTCACCAGTGACCAGTCGGTGGGTGTGAAATATTCTACTACCATCAGCGGCAATGAATATATGAAAGGATGGCTGCGCAGCGATGCCCTCGCTGACGGTGATCTCTATGACCATACGTCGACGGGGATGAGACAGCACAACAGCGATCGTCCGTCGCAATATCTGAACGTTTATTATGCCGGAAAGATTGGGGCTACATCGGTGGAATTTGACAATGACTATTATTTCGAGCATAGCATCTACGACACATATAACAAAGAGGTTAGTGAGACGCACGACTCACGTGAGGTGGACACGCGGAACTCAAGCAGAAGCTCTATGGCGGCATGGAAACTCGATATGGAAACTCCAATCCTTGACGGTGCATTGTCGTATGGTGCCGAATACATAAATACTCATCGTAAGGATGCCTACAGCAGTAATATGAAGAATGTCGTTGACGATGCCTCGAGCAAGATAGAGGAGTCGTCATTATGTCCTTATCTCGAATATGGATGGAGTGGAAAGATTGGCAACCTGAAGGGTGGACTGCGTTATGAATTCGTGAAGTTCAAATACTATGAGAATAATGTCTACATGCCGGGACAGAGTAAGGATTATCACAATTTCTTCCCAAGCCTGTCTTATGGAAAGAGCCTTGGCAATCTCTCGCTGCAGGTAGGCTATTCGGCAAAGACTACGCGCCCTAATTATACTCAGCTGAGCAATAATATAAGTTATGCCAACCGATTCCTCCGGCAGTCGGGCAACCCGCTGTTGCGTCACCAGACCGACCATACGGTCTCGCTTTCGGCCGTGTGGAAATTCGTCCAGATGGCATTGGAATATAAGGATGTCAGGAATGCGATAATCTATTGGACGGAACAGTTGCCGGAGGACGAATCGGTGACAATGGTGCGATATAAGAATCAGAAGAGCATCAAGAGCATGACGGCTTTCATTAGTGTGGCTCCGACAGTGGGCTGGTGGTCGCCGCAATACAGTGCCGGGATGGTGAAACAATGGCTTAATCTGAGTACCGGGAATGAGGTTGTCAGACTGAACAAGCCGGTATTTGTGGTTACTTGCAACAATTCGTTCAAACTGCCTTGGGGAATGACCGGTGAACTGGATTATTCGTTCAGCAGTAAGGGCAACCAGCAGAACTATTATGCCGGACACACTTCCAATGTGCTGACGGTGGGATTGCGGAAGCCCTTCCTGCATGACAACCTCGCCGTTGAGGTCTTCGGCAATGATCTTCTGCATCAAAACTGGGATAATGCTGTACTCTACTCTCATGGCAACACCCTGTCGCAGGTGAAGCGCACCGCCTCCAGATCGCTATCGGTAACGTTGCGCTATACTTTCAACGGCACAAATGTTAAGTACAAAGGCTCCGGTGCGGGTCAGAACGAGATTAACAGGTTCTGAGACCTAACCGTGATGCCGTCTCGCGGCTGAGCGAAAGGGGCGGTATAACAGTCTCGGCATAACCTATTTACTGTTTAACTTATAGCAAAAAAATAGTGCCGCCGTCGTAGATTCATGGTGCAGCGGACGGTGCGTTAATGATCCCTTTGCAGGGGGGGCTTCATGGCCGTCAGGTCGGGGCCAGGATAGAATCTTTTCAACCTTTTTCGGACGGCTTCTAACTTTGCTTGCCCTTAATCTGCAAACGACCATCGTTTATGACCGTTGCTGAATCTGCGCAGTCAAAGCGGATGCCTTTTGCTGTGATTAATATGGCTTGCTCAGCGGAATGTAATTTGAAGAGTTGAACAAACGTTAATTCCGCAAAATAAATATCAGAATATTTGCGAATAATAAAGTTTTTTTTACTTTTGCAACAAATTGATGATTTAAGTGCAACACATTAATTATCAACATGTTAATACGCGATTCACCCTGCATGGCACCGCTAATGTTGTTGTCTGACGGTGGGGGCGGTTGATTACTGGTCGGGGTTCTCGACATAACCCTGGTATTCCTTTGTAAGTCCAGACATGACGGCATCGTACGACTCGGCCATCATCTCACGCTCGTGGTCGTCGTTGGGCTTGTAGGGGATTGGCTTGTGGATGGTGAGACTCATCGGATGCCAGAAGACCCAGAAGAAATCCTTTGTCCGCGGCTTGACATTGAACGATCCATTGATGGTCAGCGGGCATACGGGCAGCTGCAGTTCGCTGGCGAGCATGAAGGCTCCGCGGCGGAATTTGCCCATGTGACCGGTGAAGGTGCGTGCACCCTCGGGAAAGACGACGAGCGACATGCCCTCACGGAGAATCTCTCGCGCATTGTCGTAGGTCTTGCGAATCTTGCTGGCTCCACTGCGGTCGACGTATATGTGGTGGGCATACTCGCAGGCGACGCCGAGGAAGGGCACCTTGCGCAGCGACTTCTTCATCATCCACTTGAAGTTGCGGTTGAGGAAACCGTAGATGAGGAAGATGTCGAATGCTCCCTGGTGGTTGGCCACAAAGACATAGCTCTGCTTGGGGTCGAGATTCTCGCGTCCTTCAACGTGTACGGGCAGAAAAAGGAGATAGCAGGTGATGCGCGCCCATATCTTCCCGGGATAGTAGCCCCAGAAGTGTCCGTTGCCCAATCGGCATCCTACGACGGTCACGGTGGCCGTGATGATGCTCAGGACGATGAACAGTGGCAGGACGATGAACAGCTGGTAGAGACGGTAGAGAAAAGTCGCGATATACTTCATTTGTTGTCTTGTTTTGAGTTGTCGTGTTTCGTTATTATTTGTTCATTTATATTGCGGGCTGCGAGTGGTGGAGCTCTGTGGGGTAGCGTTTGAGCGGCTGACTTTGGCAGTGCTGTGCAGCGTGATGACGGTTATCTCGTTCGGCATGTTCAGCCGGAAGGGAACGAGGCCGCCAAGTCCGGCGTTGACATAGAGGTAGCGGTCGCCGCGGTGGTAGAGTCCGCAGTCCTCATGCTGCGTCAGCTGTGTCGGCCGGTGGCCGAGAATCTGGCATTGTCCGCCGTGGGTGTGTCCGCTGAGTGTCAGCTGAGCGTTGGTCTTGGGCAGTATTGCCCGTTCCCATGCCGACGGATCGTGCTGGAGAACAATGACGAACGCGTTGCCTGAGATGCCCCGGAAGGCTTTCGGCCAGTCGGCCCGCTGCGGAAACGGCGGGCGTCCGTCGTTCTCGGTGCCTACGAACACTATGCTGTCGGCAGGCTGACGGACGGATGCCACGGCTCCGCTATGCTCCGCCAGCGCCCCCTCGAAGGGCTGTGGCCTCCGCACCGCCAGATGCGCGTTGTTGAGGACGCGCCAGTGTAGCCGGTTGCTCTCGATGGCGATGAGCTCGCGCCGCATGTTCTCCTCGATGAGTGGCGTGTGCTTGACGTACTCGGCATAGTCGTGATTGCCGAGGACCGAGAGGACGGGAATCCTGCGGCCGTCCATGGCGGTGGTGAGCACTGGCACCATGACGGCAACCTCTTGCGGCCGCATGTTCTGCAGGTCGCCCGTGAAGCAGATGATGTCGGCGCGCTGAGCCCTGATGCTGTCCATCTCGTCGACGAGAATCTTCTTCCGCCAGCCGTCGAAGGTGCCGAGGTGTATGTCGGAGACGTGGACGATGCGGTAGCCGTCGAACTGCGGTGGCAGGTCGGGGAAGCTGATGTCGACGTGGCTGACGCGAATCTGTCCGACCCCTATTGTCAGTCCGTAGATATACGCTCCTACGGCGATGAGTCCGGCAAGTAGTCCGAGGTAGTGGCCGTAGTTGCGGTGTGTGGGTATGATGGTCTTTCGCAGGACCCATCCCACGGAAGAGAATACGGTGAATACGGCCTTCGGTCCGACGAAGAGCCCCAAGAGCAGCATGTAGAGATTGAGCCATGTGAGGTCGGCCGGCGCAAAGTTCTCTATCGATGCCAATGCGCAGGTGTAGACGATCATCATCACGCAGGGCGCCCACCACAGCACGCGCTGCCACCGCTTGATGTGGTAGTGCTTATGGAAGTAGTGCATGTCGATATAGAGGTCGGACAGCACGATGACGATAATCAACTCTATTACTATGCGATGAATCATTTATCTTCGGCGCTCCTTTCGTTGCTTTTGTCAGTCTCGCGGCGGCATTTTCATGTGATTCTATCAGTTGTTCCGCCTGTATTCCGGTGGCATCGTAATCGGTTTTGTCGGTTGCTCTGCCAGTCTTGTGGTGGCCTTGTAATCGGTTTTGTCGGTTGCAGTGCCCGTTTCGTGGTGGTCTTCGCTAAATTAATCATGATTTTGCCACCGATTGAACCATTTTTATTCTATCTTCGGTCGATGCTCCTTTGCAGGAATTTACGCACTAAGGCTACGGGCAGCTTACGTCGTCGGGCATAGTCGCGGAGCTGGTCCTCGCCAATCTTCCCCAAGTCGAAGTAGTGGGCTTTAGGGTGTGCGAACATAAACCCGCATACGCTGGCATGTGGTGTCATCATTCCGCTCTCGGTCAGCCTCACGCCTATCGACTGCATGTCGAGGATTTCGGCAATGATGAAGTTTATGCTCGTGTCGGGCAGCGACGGATAGCCGATGGCGGGACGGATGCCCTGGTAGCGTTCGGCGTGGGTGTCTGCCATGGTCAGGTGCTCGTCGGGGGCGTATCCCCAGTAGTGGCGCCTCACCTCCTCGTGCATCTTCTCGGCCGTTCCCTCGGCGAGACGGTCGGCGAGGGTCTGCGATAGCATTCGGCTGTAGGGGTCGGAAAGGTAGTCGGCACTCAGCGAGGAGTCGACTGACGTGCAGAAGACACCGGCTTTATCGGCTATACCCGACTGTATCGGTCGCACGAAGTCGGACAGACAGAGACAGTAGTCGGAGCCCGGCGACGGGTGCTGCTGCCGGAGCAGGGGAATGCGCACTCCGTCGATGATGAGGTCATCGCCGTCGCTGTTGGCATCGTAAATGCCGAAGATGGCGTGAGTGTGATAGTGCTTGTCCATCTCGGCGAGCATCTGCTCGGCCTCGTGGCGCAGCTTTTGCTTCTCGTCCTGGGACTTGTCGCTCATCGACCAGGCATAGTAGAAGTAGGCCCAGTTGATATATGGCTCAATGTCATGAACGGAATATGACAGCCTCACCGCGGTATGCTTCATCGAAATCTCCTTTATTGTATATTATGTGGCCGTTGCAGATGGTCTGCTGCACTCGCCACCGGTAGTTGTGGCCCTGCATGGGGCTCCACTTGCACTTGCTCTGAATGATGTTCTCGGTTACCGTCCACGGATTGCCGCGGCGCACTACGACGATGTCGGCCTTGTAGCCCTCGCGCAGGAAGCCCCGTCCGCTGACGCTGAAGATTCTTGCCGGATTGTGGGCCATGAGCTCCACGAGGCGCCGGATGGTCAGAACGCCGTCGTCGACAAGCTCGAGCATCGTCGGCAGCGAGAACTGCACCATTGGCATTCCGCTGGCAGCCTTGCGGCATCCGCCCTGCTTCTGCGACAACAGATGTGGTGCGTGGTCGGTACCTACGGTCGTGATTCGTCCGTCGGTGAGGGCTCTGCGCAGTGCGTCGCGGTCGGCGGCGCTTTTCACGGCGGGGTTGCATTTGATGAGGGCTCCCTTTGTCGAGTAGTCGTCGTCGCTGAAGTAGAGGTGGGCGATGACCGCTTCAAGGGTTATCAGCGGCTCCGCAGGACCGACGACATCGGGCTGCGGATCAGCAAGCGACAGCTCGCGGGCTGTCGTGACGTGTGCTATGTGCAATCGGGTGCCGTACTCCTTGGCCATCTTCGCGGCGAGGGAAGAGCTTCTCCAGCATGCTTCCTCCGACCGGATGACGGGATGAAGGGCTATCGCTGGGTCGTCGCCGTACTTCTCGCGGGCCTGTCGCATGTTGTCGTTGATGATGGTTGTGTCCTCACAGTGGGTCATCAGCGGCAGTCCGAGACGTGCGCAAGTGCTGAAGATGCTGCTCAGGGCCTCGGCTCTGTCGACGAGCATGTTGCCCGTTGAGGCTCCCATGAAGAGCTTGATGCCCGGTATGCGGTGGCTGTCGAGACTGTCGAAGAGAGCCGTATTCGAGTTGGTGGCCCCGAAGAAGAAGCTGTAGTTGACGTGGCTGTCGGCGGCAGCACGGCTGAATTTGTCGTCGAGGGCTTCAAGGGTTGTTGTCTGCGGATTGGTGTTCGGCATCTCGAAGTATGTCGTCACACCCCCGTAAGCGGCAGCACGGCTCTCGCTCTCGATGGTGGCTTTCTCCGTCATGCCCGGCTCCCGGAAGTGGACATGCTCGTCGATAATCCCCGGCAAAACAAAACAACCCGTGGCATCGATTGTTTCATCGTATGTACCACGGGGTGCTTCGTTCCCTTCTATAATCTTGTTTATGCGGTCACCGTCGATGACGATGGAGCCTTTGAACTCCCGACCCTCATTGACGATGGTTCCGCCGAAGATGAGTTTCCTCATATTTCAATATTTTTTGTTTCTTTTTCACGCTGTTACTGCGCCGTACTGTCACCGGCCATCTGGTTCGGTGTGGGCGGTGGAGGAACGGTACCACTCTGAGGCGCGCCCTGTGGCTGTCCCATTCCGTCGCTGGCATTCTGCAACTGCTGAGCCGCATCCATATATTCCTTAACGTAATGGTTGCTCTTGAATTTGCTTGTAGCCTTGCTCATAACGTCCTCAACCCACGGTGTGAGCACCGGCTGCGGATAGAGCGACTGCGCCACCATGATGAACAGTCCCGGTCCGAGGACGTTGTCGAAGTTCTCGGTGACATATTTCATCACGAGGTCGTCGATGCGTTCGTCGAGGCGATTGTATGCTCCGGCCACGCGGCGGTTGGCCTCGTCCTCGCTCAGTCCGTTCATGATGTACTGCGAGTGGCGGCTGGTGAGAGCCTCGCGGTCGTTCTCAATTTGATAGTAGCTGCGCAGAAACTCGTTGAGCTTGTTGTTGAGCGGTGTCCCCGTGCATGTTGTCGTACTCGGGGTATCGTTGATTTTCACTGCGATGTCGCCATCTTCGAGGATTAGAGGGATGCCCGTGGGAGCATCGTCGTTGAGGTATATCCTTGCCCATTTAGCACTGTCGATGCGTCCGGCGAAAGCAAATTCACCGTGGACGACATCACATGAGTCAGTGTTTTTCCAGTTATCATCGTCGAGAACTTGCAGGTACAGTTTCTGCCCGTCCATCATTGATACGTTTGAAGTACCCGTGATGTTGTATGTGCTCCCGCAAGATCCACACGTGATTAAGGCTGCAATGGCTAAGAATGCGTTTAAAACTTTCATTGTTACTTTGTTGATGTACTGACAAAATTACAATGTAATAATGATGTGTGAAAATAAATTTATCCTATTTAAAACAAAAAGCTAATCTTTTATGTTTTTTTCAGTTTTACTTTCTTCTTTCTTCAGCTCATACGAAATGCGGTTTATGGAGTACATCTCGAGCATGGCAGCAATGATAAGTGCCACGACCCACTTGTTGTTGATGTATTCCATGTAGTATGTAGGTGCCTGGAAATCAAACACATCGGGATTTTGCGACATCACCGTCTGGTAGAGTAGGTGCCACGCATTCTCGAACATCAGCAGTCCGGCAACGACGAAAGCCACGTCGGCCACGGTCATTATCGACTTCAGCCGCTTGATTGTCGTGCTCTGACCCTGATAAGTCTGCTTTATTTGCATGACGGCGAAGAGTACCACCCCGACCAAGAACGCTATCGATACGGCCTTTACGGCAACGCCGAAGACATACAGTCCAACTCCGGCGACCATCATCAGGCCGCCGAAGATGAAGAGGAAAGTTTCAATTTTATTCAGTTGCTTCATCTGAAGAAGTGTTGTCAGAATCCTGCTCGTCGGTCGAAAGGACGAAGATGTCCTCGTTGTCCTTCTTCATGAAGTAGCGCTTGCGGGCTATTCGCGCCATCTCCTTAGGATCTTTCTGCAAGCGCTTCATCTCCTCGGAGTCGTTCTGATATTTGTTCTCATACTTCACAATCTCCTTCTTGAGGTCGGATATCTGATATTCGAGCTCGATATACTTCATTATGCTGTCCTCGTCGAAGAATCCGACGAGGAGCACACCGAGGATGATGGTTATCTGATACTTGAACCTCTTGATGAGATGCAGGATATTGGTTGCTACATTCTTGCCCACTTGTAGATATTTGTTTTACAGTGTCTGGAGGTATTCGTTGGCATCGAGAGCCGCCTCAGCACCCGTTGCTGCGGCTACTACGGCCTGCTGGTAGTGAGGGTCGGCACAGTCGCCGGCAGCGAAGACGCCTTCGACACTCGTGTGTGTCGTCTTTCCCTTGGTCACGATATAGCCCTGAGCGTCGAGCTCGAGCTGTCCGCTGAAGACCTCCGTGTTAGGCTTGTGGCCAATGGCGAGGAAGAATCCGTCGATGGGAAGGTCGTATTTCTTCTCGTCGGGCTCACCCTTGCGGTATACCACGTGGGCACCTTCGACACCATTCTCGCCGTAGAGTCCCACGGTGTTGGTCTCGAAGAGGATTTCGATGTTCTCGGCCTCGGCCACACGCTTCTTCATAATCTCACTTGCACGCAGATAGGGCTTGCGCACAATCATATATACTTTCTTGCACAGTCCGGCGAGATAGCTTGCTTCCTCGCATGCTGTATCGCCACCGCCGACGACGGCTACGACCTTCTTGCGGTAGAAGAATCCGTCGCAGGTGGCACAGGCACTCACGCCTTCGCCCTTGTACTTCTCCTCATCGGCGAGTCCGAGGTATTTGGCACTGGCACCGGTGGCCACAATCACGCTGTCGGCCTCAAGCTCCACACCACGGTCGGTGGTGAGCTTGAAAGGCCGCGAGCTGAAGTCGGCCTTGGTGATGATGCCGTCGCGGATGTCGGCACCGAAGCGCTTGGCCTGTTTCTGCAGGTCCATCATCATCTGGTTGGCATCGACACCATCGGGATAACCCGGGAAGTTCTCAACGATAGTTGTCGTGGTGAGCTGTCCGCCCGTCTGTAAGCCACAGTAGAGCACTGGGCTAAGGTTGGCCCGTCCGGCGTAGATGGCTGCTGTGTAGCCTGCGGGACCCGAGCCTATGATTAAGCATTTTATTCTGTCCATTACTTTAATAATTCTTCTTTGATAGCGGCTTCAACGTTCTCTATCTTCTCTGTCGGCTCGAAACGGCTGACAACCTGTCCCTTCTTGTTGATGAGGAACTTGGTGAAGTTCCACTTTATGTCGGGAGTGTCGCGCCAGTTCTTGTCCTCCTTGTCGAACATCTCGACGAGCACGGGCGCAATCTTGTTTGTCATGTCGAAGCCCGCGAATCCTTTCTGCTCCTTGAGGAACTTGAACAATGGGTCGGCATCGTCGCCATTGACTTTTATCTTCTTGAACTGGGGGAACTCAGTGCCGTAGGTGAGCTTGCAGAAGTTGTGGATGCTCTCATCGGTGCCAGGAGCTTGCTGGCCGAACTGATTGCACGGGAAGTCGAGGATCTCAAAGCCTTGTGAGTGATATGTCTCATAAAGACGCTCCAGCTCAGTGTACTGGGGGGTGAATCCGCAGCGTGTAGCGGTGTTGACAATCAGCAGAACCTCATTGGCGTATTCCTTAAGGCTTACGCCTTTCCCTTTTCTGTCCTTGACAGAGAATTCATAAACTGTTCTCATTTCTCTTTTTGTGTTACTCTTGATAGTTTTCTTTTTCTTTCTGCAAAAGTACGCATTTTTATTGAAATAGAAACAAATAACGCTTTTATTTTGATTTCTTCGCAAATTACATTAACTTTGCCAAAAAATTATAATCTGCGAACTAAAGTAAAGAAAATGAACAAGAAACTCACTCTGCTGTTGGTGGCACTCATCGCCGCCCTGACCTTCACGAGCTGCTCAACAGACGACGATGCCGACACCGCCGATTACTTCGTCGGCTACTGGGAGGGCAAGATGGGAACGTACTTCTACGACGAACTCGGCTACGGCACCGATTACTATTACTCCCAGCTCGACATCCAGCGTACGAGCAAGTACGGCGGATGGGGCCGTGAGCGCGACTACAACGGCTACCATTCCTTCATGACCATCGACTTCCAGTGGACCGTTCAGGACGGTTACATCTACTTCCACTATTCTAACGGTGCCGAGGTAGCGCTCGATTTCGAGATGGATGGAAGCTACGACGGCACGACGCGGATGCGGGCCATCGTCTACGATACCCACACCGGTAACGCCGTGGGCAATGCCGAGCTCTACCGCATCAACAGCTGGTACGACGACTGGTACGACAACTCGTTCTGGGCTAAGCCTGATGCCCTGCCTCAGAAGGAGGAAGAGTAGGGGAGCGGCCATCGGAACAACGTGGCGTTGGCTCCGCTGAGGACAATTAAACGGATATTCTTAACTGCTATTTCCCGGCTCTCCGCAGTTGTGTTCAAACGGAATGCAACTGCGGAAGCCGGGATTTTTAGTGTAAAAATAATTCAAACCATTGCCGCTTTTGAATCGCCTTTGTAACCCATTGATTCATAATCGGTTGCCGGAACATGCCGTTTTGCGTTCTAAAACGGTCCATTTAGCAACGCAAAACGGTCCATTTCGCAAGCTGAAATGGACCGTTTCGCATCATGAAAAGGCATGTATTGGAATGTCGTAAAGATTTTTCGTATTTTTCGTCGCGTCTCTCCGCTGCTGCATCAGCGTCTGTAGCCTTTACTTCTCAGCGTCTGCCGACGGCATCAGTCGTTGTAGTTGGCGGTGAGCCGGCAGATGTTCACAATGACGTCCATGGCCTTCTCCATGACTTGGATGGACACGAACTCGTAAGGACCGTGGAAGTTCACGCCACCGGCAAAGATGTTGGGGCAGGGCAGTCCGCGGAACGACAGCTGGGCACCGTCGGTACCTCCGCGTATGGGTTCGACCTTCGGCTTCACGCCGCTCATCTCCATGGCCTTTACGACGAGGTCGACGACATGGATGTTCGGGTCGATTTTCTCCTTCATATTATAGTACTGGTCGTTGAGTTTTATCTCTACGACGCCGTCGCCGTATTTCTCATTGAGCTTCTTGGCTATGTCCTCCATGAACTTCTTGCGGTCGTTGAATTTCTCGCGCGAGTGGTCACGGATGATGTAGCTGAGCTTTGCCTCCTCGCAGGCACCCTCGATGCCGAGCAGATGGTAGAATCCCTGATAGCCCTCGGTGGTCTCGGGAATGTCGGTCACGGGAATCATGCTGTTGAATTCGCACGCTATCCTTGCGGCATTGATCATCTTTCCCTTGGCGTAACCTGTGTGGACGCTCACTCCGTGGATGGTAACCTTGGCCGCGGCAGCATTGAAGTTCTCGTATTCGAGGTCGCCGATGTCGCCGCCGTCCATCGTGTATGCCCACTGACAGCCGAACTTCTCGACGTCGAAATGGTGGGCACCCATACCTATTTCCTCATCGGGGTTGAAGCCGACACGAATCTTTCCGTGCTTAATGTCGTTGTGGTCGCGCAGGTAGCACATAGCCTGCACAATCTCGGCGATACCGGCCTTGTCGTCGGCACCGAGGAGGGTGGTACCGTCGGTGACGATGATGTCCTCGCCCTTGTGCTCCAACAGTTCGGGGAACTTTGCCGTACTGGAGATTATTCCCTTCGACAGCTCGATGTCGTTGCCGTCGTAGTTGCGAATGATACGTGCCTTGATGTTCGCTCCGCTGGCGTCGAGGGCCGTGTCGTAGTGCGAAATGAAGCCGATGGTGGGGATGTCCTTGTCGGTGTTGGCAGGCAGGGTGGCGTAGATATATCCCATGTTGTCCATCTCGACATCCTCGAGACCTTCCTTCTCCAACTCCTCCTTGAGGTACTTGGCGAAGATGAGCTGCTTTGACGTACTTGGCACTGTGCCGGTGTCCTCGGCCGACTGAGTGTCGAACTTGGTGTAGTTTATGAATCTTTCTTCTATCTTCATAGTCTTATTCTTGTGATAATCTTTTTCTTTCCGCATTACTTCCTTCGTGGCACAAAGTTACAATAAAACATCTTATTGGCAAAATATCCGACACTGAATCTTGACTTTTCCTGCCTTTTTGATGCTTCGGCGTGTGCCATTGACGATTCGTACATCGTATGGTTCATTCCGCGCTCTCGAGCGTCTTGAGCGCATCAGGCTCACCGACGACCCACAGAATGTCGCCCTTGCAGAGCTTTCGCGACGGCGAGATCATCGTGAGCTTTTCCTGACCTTCCTCAACGCCCACAACCATACAGTTGTATTTGTCGCGGATGCCCGACTCGCTGAGGGTCTTGCCGATGAACGGACTGCTGCCCGAGAGTATGAGCTGCCGCAGTTTCATGTCGTGTTTCTCTATCTCCGGGTCCTCGTGGTTGATTTCGGCTTTCATCGTCTTGCCGAAGTTTGCGAGCTGTTCGTCGTCGCCGATGACCTGAATTTTGTCGTTGGGGAAGAGCACGCTGCTGCCCGTCGGGATGTTGATGTGCTGCACACCGCGGATGATGCTGCTGACGTGTATGCCGAAACGGTTTCTGAATTTCAGCTCCTTGAGCGTCTTGCCGGCCCATGTCGAATCCTCGGGAATGGTGAACATGCCGATGTGTATGTCGCGGTCGAGGAGATGCTGCTCAAAGAGCGGACGGCGGTCGCCGTGGACCCTCGCTGCCACGTCGCGCGACTGGAGGTTCTGTATGAAGCGACGCTCCAGCGAGATGCTCCGTTTCTTGATGTTCCGCGACAGAATCATATAGCCGATGACTGCCGCCACGATGGCGAAAATCAGTCCTGTGGTGAAGCGGGTGAGATAGGTGGCGATATAGAATACGAACGCCGAGGCGATGACAATCCTCACAATCATGGTGAAGAACAGCGGCAGCCGGTTCATGCGGTTCTCCGTCCAGAGGGCCTTGGCCTCCTCGCTGTGGTTCTTCTTCATTATTATCGCCCTCAGGAATGGTGCTATGATAAGCAGGGTGAGCACTCCGCAGACCGCGTTGCCGGCCCAGTGGCTGCCGGTGACGCTCGTGCTCAGCAGACGGAGTGGAGCCAACGCAAAGTTGAACATGACCGCGATGACGGCCACCGAGAGGATGCTGTATATCAGCGTGTTCATGACCATGCTGCGGATGAGCCGTTTCCAGTTGGCTTTCGTCTCCGATGTCTCGGGCGTTCCCATCGTTCTGTGCTCCAACCGGCGCAGCCAGCTGTGGGGAATGACCTTCACGATGCCGTCGTAGCAGGGTGTGGCGGCGCGAATCATGTATGGCGTGAGGAATGTCGTCACCACCGAGACGGCCACGACGACGGGATAGAGGAAGTCGCTGATGACCCCCAGGGAGAGGCCGAGCGACGCAATGATGAACGCGAACTCGCCAATCTGGGCCATGGAGAATCCGCAGCGCATGGCATTCTTCAGCGACTGGCCGCTCAGGAGGAATCCTATCGAGCCGAAAACGGCCTGACCGATGAGGATGGTCATGACGATGACGACTATCGGCAGGGCATAGTCGACGAGAATCTTCGGTTCGACGAGCATGCCGACAGATACGAAAAAGATGGCTCCGAAGAGGTTCTTCACCGGCTCAACTAATTTTATAATCCGCTCAGCCTCAATGGTCTCGGCGAGGATGCTGCCCATAACGAAGGCTCCGAAGGCTGCCGAGAATCCCACTCGCGTCGACACTACAGCCATCAGACAGCACAGTCCGAGGGCCACAATCAGGAGGGTCTCGTCGTTGATGAGCTTACGTACGGCACGTAGAAAACTCGGTACGACGTACAGCCCGACGACAAACCACAGGACGAGGAAGAACACTATCTTCATTATACTCTGCAACATCTGGCCGCCGCTGAGCGCTCCGCCGCCGGCAATGGCACTGAGCATGACCATCATAACAATGGCAAGGATGTCCTCAAGGATGAGAACGCTCATGACGCTCGAGGCAAACTGCTGCTGCGAAAGGCCCATGTCGTTGAAGGCCTTATATATAATGGTAGTGGAGCTCATGGCTAACATTCCACCGAGAAAGATGCAGTCCATCCGCGTCCAGCCAAAAGCGTGGCCCACACCGCCGCCGAGGGCCACCATGCTGAAGATTATCGTGACGGCGGCAACGACCGGAGCCACACCCATCTTCAGGATTTTCTTTATCGAGAAATCGAGGCCGAGGGAGAAGAGGAGGAACATTACGCCGATGTCGGCCCAGGTGTGGATGTCGGCTTTGTCGACCACCGACATCGTCAGCGGCATATTCGGCGAGACGATAAATCCGGCTACGATATATCCGAGAACTAAGGGCTGCTTGAGCCTTTTGAACACAAGGGTGACGATACCGGCAACGATGAGGATGAGGGCCAGGTCGACAATGAGAGGTGATATATTATTCAAGATAAGCTATATATTAATGTTATATGTTGTGGAAAATAAAAAAAGTCGTGGACAAATTTACTCAAATTTGTCCACGACTCCAAGGGTGACCGCTGAAAATTACAGTCTTTTAATAAACTATTTGCTCTGCTTCGGACATTCCGGTGCCGCTTTTCGGCTCTGCCGTCCGCTATCAATACCACTGCACGGCGTTGCTTATTCCGCTGCGCTTGTCGTATTTCAAGGCATCGGTCAGTGTTGAGGCGTTGCACCTGAAGGTGAAGTTGTAGCTCGTGTAGGGCCTGAGGACCACCGAACAGCTCATGTTGAAGCAGTGGAGATCGCGACTCAGACTGGCCGTTGTCATCGAGAGGTCGTGGCTGTCGAAATCGTAGCCGCTGGCGAAGGTGATGTTCCAGCCGTCGCTGATGCGTACGTTGCCGCTGACGTTGAGCGTCTGGGTGAACTGATAAGGATAGCGCATCGACTTGGTGTTGAACCTTCCGCCCGTATTTTCGCGCATCGTGATACCGTAACCGAAGGTCAGCGACCATGGCATAGAGAACCTCATGTATCCGTCCTCGTCGGTTTCGGCCATGCTGCCGCTCTTCTTCTTGGCCTTGTGCTTGCCTTTCTCGAGCACGTCGTCGACGTTCGACTCTATGTCGGTGTCCGTTCCCTCACCGTCGTCGTAGTCCTTCTGGTTGTCGTCGTCATCGTCGTCGCTGTGGCCGAAGAGCTTTTTCAGCTTTTCGGGGTTAAGGGTGAACGAGATGTTCTGCGAGAATCCCTGGAACACCGGCAACCGGTTGAAGTGGAACTGGGTGTGGTTGCCGAGGTAGTGGTGCCCGTTGTCGTCGTCCTCATAGGCGTACATGCGGAATCGTGCGTTCATGGAGAACGTGTAGCTCTTCCACCATCTGAGGCGCAGCCGCACCGAGGGGTCGCTCCATCGGTGAGTGGCTGCCGCGGCGTTGTACGACATGTTCAGTCCCAACTCGTCGATAATGCTGATTTTTTTCACGCCCGTCGAGTCCTTGTCGCTCTTGATTTTGGCCTCGATATTGTTGGCAATGTCAAAGCTGACGCTCTTTGTCTGTCCGTGGCCGGGCACTGCGTAGAGCTCGTTCTGGTATGGTGAGTATTCCACGTAGTGGAGTTTGCCGTCGGCATCGGTGTACTGGTAGCTGTCGTAGTAGCCGTAGCGGCGGGCACTGAAGTCGGGCGAATAGCTGAAACTGACCTGCGGCGTGATGACGTGGCGGATGGCTTGCAGCTTGTCGCCGAAGATTTTGTGGTTCGGAATCCAGAATCCGTAAATCTTTGTGCTTGCCGATACCGACATGTTCCAGTTGTAGATGTTGTGGAAACCGTATGTCGTGTCGAGCACTTCCTTCTGTGCTAAATCGTCCCAGCCCCTGTTCACCTTCTTTAGATACATCCTGTCGGTGAAGTTGAACGACGGTGTGACGTTAATATAGTTGAAGAGCGTGAAGTTGGCCTGAACGGGAATATTGTGCTGGAAACCGTTTTTCCAGTCCTTGGCGAGGTTCGAGTGGAGAAGCATGTCCTCCTTCGTGTTTATCGAGTTGCTCAGTTGGCCGGTGTACGACATCGATATCTTCTCATACCAGCGCTCTTTTCCCACCGCATGCTTGCGCTTGAAAGGGTAGAAACGGCTGATATTGATGTTCAGGTCGGGCAGGGTCATGGCCAGCGACGAGTCGCGCATGTTCTGGCTGAGGTTTGTTGTGGCCGACAGCGACATGCCGATGCTCGAGAAAGTGGTGCTCCAGCTTACCGACGATGTACGTGTCGACTGGGTCATAGTCTGCGGATTGTACATCGATGTGAGGTTATTTCTCTCGTAACTTGACGTTGCGAAGTTCACACTTGCCGACAGTGTGCTGAAGGGATTGGCCTTCGTGTCCTGTCGGTGACTCCACTGTATCTTGAAACTCGTCTGCTTGCTGTAGTCGGGCATACCCTTATCGCCGGTCCGTGTGTCCTGATAGCTGAAGAGGAACGAGCCGTTGTAGCGGTAGCGCTTGCGGTAGTTGCTGGCAGCACTGAGTCCCCATGAGCCCTGGGTATATATCTCTCCGAGGAGCTTGAGGTCCCATTTGTCGCTTATGGCGAAGTAGTATCCGCCGTCGCGAAGGTAGAATCCGCGGTCGTTCTCGTCGCCGTAGCTCGGCATGATGAATCCGGAGGAGTATTTCTTCGTGAACGGGAAGAATCCGTAGGGGATGGCCAACGGCAGCGGAACGTCGGCAACGACGAGATAAGCGGGTCCGAAGACAACATCTTTTCCCGGCCTTACCTTTGCGCGGCTGAGGGCGATGTAGAAGTCGGGATGGTCCTTGTCGCAGGTCGTATAGCGGCCGTGCTGCATGTAGATGATACCGGTGGAGTCGCGTTTGGCCACTTCTCCACGCATGTAGCCGTCGTCTTGGGCGGTGTAAACCTGGCGGATGAGGCCTTTCTTCGTCTTGAAGTTGAAGGCCATGGTGTCGCTCTTGTATTCGTCGGCACCCATCTTGAATACCGGTGTGCCCTTGATGCTGTCGCCGTGGTTGTCGGCGAGGAAGGCCGCTGAGGTGTCCTTGGCTCCCGTTGCCCTCACGAGACTGCTGTCGAGGCTTAGGTAAATCTTCTCACTCTCGAGGTTCATGTTCTGGTAGTCGACCTTCGATGAGCCGTAGAGGTGGGCGATACCCGTTGTGGCATCGTAGACGATGGAGTCGCCGGCCTCGTATTTTACTGGAGCCTCTATGCCGTTTTTCTTTGCTTTCTGGAGACTGTCGCGGTGCAACGAGTCGTCGATCATCTTGTTGTGGGCCTCAATGGCCAGGTGCAGCGAGTCGGTAATGGTGCTGTCCTTCGACGTTCCGGCACCATTTTCGGCAGCTTTCATCTCTCCTAAAAGCTTGTGGGTATCGACGTTGACGGTGTCGCCGACAGACTGTCTGCCGACGGCTAAATATCCATATACGTTGCTTTTGGCCACTACAATCATAGCGACTGAAATCAAAAGCAATATGATGGTTTTTGTGCGCATTGCTAATCAAACGACAAAGTTACGGAAAAAATATTGTATTTCCGTTCTTGCAATTCGCTTTTTATTCGTTATCCTTTGTTTTTAACGTTTCTGAATTCTCAAACATGTCGTGCCACTGCCTGAACCGTTCCAGTCCTTCCTTACCGAATTTGGCCAGACTGTGCTCGGCCTGCTCGTAGGTTTTCTCCCTCCGGGGGTGCGTCTTGCTGTAGAATTTATCGGCATAGCAGATGACCTTTTCCTCCATTGTCTCGGGCAGGAAATCCTGATGGGGCAGTGGAAGGTCCTGACTGACAATCTCTTCCTTCGTCAGTCCGGCTCCCGTATGCCTTTCGCAAACTCGTGCATGACGCGGAAATCCTTCGGCTCTGAGCATCTCTGCCCCGCAGCGACCGTGGCAGATGTAGGGCTCACTGCCGTAACACTCGATGCCGGGGGCGTTGCACCGGCAGATGCCAATGTCGTGGAGCATGGCTGCTTCGATGATGAACTGCCTGTCCATAGCCAGTTCTGGATGTGCATCACAAATACTCACAGCACGCTTCATGACAAGCGTGCTGTGAGTGATGAGTATATCCCGAAGCTTATTGTCTTCGGGATAGTATTTGTCGATTATTGCCTTGTAGTCCACTTAGGCCTCTCTTTGAATATATCCGAGAACGTCGCCTTTGCGTACTTTTGCCCCCTGCTTGGCACCAATCTCCACGAGTTTGCCTCCGAGATCGGCCGGAACAGTGACGAACTCGCCCCAAGGAGCCTGGATGTAGCAGAAGACGTCGCCTTCCTTGTATTCCTTTCCGATGTATGGCTCAACGGCAGGAGCAGCCTCGCCGTCGCCCTGGAACTCCCAGAACACCTGACCCTTGACCGGAGCAACGATAGCATCGGCCTTGGCGTGCTTGAAAGCGGTGGCCTCCTCGATAGAGACCTTAGCGCCCTCACGGGCATCCTTGGCTTTCTGGAGGTCGGCAAGGAAGTTCTTCTTGGCCTGACCGCTCTTATAGTTGCGGTACTGCTCGGGATGCATGGCGAGCTCGAAGAGTTCCTCGTCGTCCTTTCCGAAATCCCATCCGTTCTTCTTCATCTCCTCGCGGAATTCCGGCAGCTTGTTCTCGAGCAGCGTGTGCGGGTCGACATCGGTGAACGCGAGGTTCTTCTCCTTTGCCAACTCCTTGATTTCCGGTGCGATTTCGCCTGGCACCTTACCGCTGCGGCCGAGAATCATGCCCCACATGGCATCGTCCATGTAGACGTAGCGGCCCTTGCCCTGCTCCATGGAGAGGAGGTTCATGAGCGAGATATTCTTTGTGTACTGTGAGAACGGTGTTACGAGTGGTGGGTAACCCACGCGTGGCCAGACGTAAGCCACCTCGTCGAAGAGCTTGATGAGCAGGTCGTCGACGCTGAGCTCAGGTTCTCCTTTCTTCTTGCGCAGATTGTTGATGGTGCCGCGTATGCCGCCGAGGTCGGACATCATCGATCCCATCATTCCGCCTGGCAGACCACAACCGAGGAGCAGTGACGACATGATCTTGTTCTGCGGGTTGATGAAGTAGCCGAGCCACTCGTCGATAAACTCCTGAGTGAGGGCGCGGGCCTGCATGTAAGCGTCCATATTGATTTCGGGAACATCGAATCCGGCGTGCTTGAGCATGCTCTGAACCGAAATGACATCTGGATGCACCTTACCCCACGAGAGCGGCTCAATGGCTGTGTCGATGATGTCGGCACCATTCTGGCACACTTCCAGAACGCTTGCCATCGACAGTCCCGGGCCTGAGTGTCCGTGGTATTCGATAACGATTTCAGGGTGCTTGTCCTTGATCATCTTCGTCAGTTTGCCGAGGAATGCCGGCTGACCGATACCTGCCATATCCTTGAGACAGATTTCCTCAGCGCCGGCCTCAATCTCCTTGTCGGCGAGCTCGCTATAGTATTCGAGGGTGTGTACGGGCGAAGTGGTTATGCACAGCGTTCCCTGCGGGGTCATGCCGGCTTCCTTTGCCCACTTGATAGAAGGCGCGATGTTGCGGATGTCGTTCAGACCGTCGAAGATACGCGGGATGTCGACACCCTGAGCGTGCTTCACCTGATACATCATCCGGCGCACATCGTCGGGCACGGGGTACATGCGCAGAGCGTTCAATCCACGGTCGAGCATGTGGGTTTTGATGCCGGCTTCGTTGAAAGGCTTGCAGAACGCACGGACGGCCTCGTTAGGATTCTCACCTGCAAGCAACTGAACCTGCTCGAAAGCACCGCCGTTGGTCTCGACGCGCGAGAAACATCCCATCTTGATGATTACCGGAGCTATACGCTCCAACTGGTCCTTGCGTGGCTGGAACTTTCCGGAGCTCTGCCACATGTCACGATAAACGAGACTGAACTGAATTTTCTTTCCCATTGATATATGTATGTTTTTTGTTTCCAAATACTTCCTACCGCGTTCATATAGCGGTACTGACTTGCAAAATTACCTAAAAAAATCCAATTAGTTGTCGAATGGTTTTATTTTTTGCAACTTTTGACTTGTATTTTGCCCATTTTGCATTAACTTTGCACGTTGATATATTATGTGAGCAAAAAAGTTTAAAGCATAAATGAGAAAACTTCCAGCATTCATTATCCTGCTTATAGCCATCTCCTTAGGAGCATGCACTTATCAGGCCGAAGGCGATAAAGGCGCCATCGACATCACCGAGCGGGTGAAGGGCGACAACACCCTTTACGGTCTGGCCTGCGACGGCACCAACGACTCCACCCTTGTCTTTCTGCCCAACAGCGGTGGCGACCCTGTGAGCTACGACATTATAGATGCCACCCGCAACCACCAGATTTTTGGCAGTCTGGCGATTGGCGACTGGGTGGGAATGATGGTCGACCCCCACGACAAACGGAAAGCCAACCTCGTCGTCGACCTCGATGAGCTCAAGGGAACGTGGACGTTCCAGGTCATACCAAAGGTGAAACCTACCCCGACGATGAACGCCGAGGAGGCTGAGGCCGCCATGACCGACTCGATGAAAGCCCTGTACATGGTTCCCCGCGAATACGGTTTCACCCTCAAGCGGCACTATCAGGCCAGTCCCGTAGGCCTCATCGTCAAGGAGAACTCGCTCGACGACAACAGCCCTGTGGCTTATCCTAAGGTGACGGTCTATACCAGTTGGCACATCATCAACGGCCGGCTGTACCTCTATAAGGATACCGTCGACGAGCAGGGCAAGCGGATTCCACAGAGCCAAGTGGGATTCGACGATGGCACCTTCGTCTATCTCGGTACCGACTCCATGGCAGCCCTCTTCGGAAAGAAGGTCATGCAGTATCACCGCAAGGCCAACGCCATCGAGGCCAACGCCAAGGCTCAGGCTGCCGAAAAGAAGGTCAGCAGTGCCGACACTATAAAGAAATAACCGGGCTCAGGCCCACACTCCATTATTAACGAAAACAAACAACGATGAAAAAGATTTTCCTTCTTCCCGTCCTTGCCCTCCAAATACTCTCGGCTTGCGGCCAGGGCAATAATCCACAACAACCGGTCAGCGACACCGCCGACCACGATACGGCCTGGTACGCCGCCCGCATGGACAGTTTCGACGCCGAGGAGAGCCGTCTCGAGGCTGAGTACCGCACCATAGCGGCATCGCCAGCGGCTCCCAACCACGATGCAAAGATAAAAGAGATATATGCCAAAGCCGACAGTCTCGGCGAGAAACAGAAGACCACTATCCTCGAAATCGTCCGGAAATTCAAGTCGACAAAGTTCCCAGCCCGTTACCTTTCGGGTAACGTAGCCTACGCTTTCAACTACGATGAATTAAAGGAAATCTGTGACCCCAAGAGCGGATACTACAACGATGAGGCCCTGAAGATGGCCAAGCATCTGCTGACCTCGTTAGAGAAACGCCACCCCGGACTGCAATATAAGGACCTTACGATGAGCGATATGGATGGCAAGAGCGTCCGCCTTTCCAACTGGGTAGGAAAAGGAAAATACGTCCTCGTCGACTTCTGGGCTTCATGGTGCGGACCGTGCCGGCAGGAAATGCCAAACGTCGTTGAGGCTTACAGAAAATACAAGTCGAAGAACTTCGAGATTGTCGGTGTGAGCTTCGACGAGCGCAAGGGTGCCTGGACGGCAGCCGTCAAGCAACTCGGCATGACGTGGCCGCAGATGTCCGACCTCAGGGGCTGGCAGAGTGCGGCGGCATCGGTCTACGGCATTAACTCCATTCCGGCCAACGTCCTCCTCGATCCTAAGGGAAAGATTGTGGCTGTTGACCTCCGTGGCGATGCTCTTCAGACCACCCTCGCCGGTCTGCTGAAGTAGACTACGCGTTGACGATGAGCATTGTCATGTAGCCTGCGAACACTGCTATGAGCACGGCTCCCTCCCAACGCTCTATGCGCAGTTTGGTGTAGGAGAAGAGCCACAGCAGGACCATCGAGACAACTAACAGCGACAGGTCGACGGGGGTGATGCCCTGGATGTCGAGGGGAGAGATAACTCCCGTCACACCGAGGATGAAAAGGATGTTGAACACGTTCGAGCCCAGCACATTACCGATGGCTATGCCGCTGTTGCCCTTCGTTGCCGACACCACGCTCGTGGCCAGCTCGGGCAGCGATGTGCCCATGGCGACGATGGTCAGACCGATGATTGTGGGGTCGACACCCAAGGCCGAGGCCAGCTCGGAGGCTCCGTTGACGAACACTGTGCTGCCGCCGATGAGGCAGGCAAGGCCCACCACTATCCACACCGCAGCCATCAGCCGGCTCATTGGCTTCGTCTGGCCCTCGGCCGACGGCTGTTCAGCGCTGCCGGTTTTGGCCTCACGCAGGGTCATATACATGAAGATGCCGAAGAAAACCAGCAGTATGGCGGCATCGTAGCGCTGAATCTTTCCGTCGAAACCGCAGAGAAGGACGAGCAGCATTGATGCGACGAGAGCGAAGGGAATGTCCTTCTTCACCGACGACCGGAGGATACTGATTGGTGCCACGACGGCCGCGGCTCCCACGATGAGCAGGGCATTGAAGATGTTCGACCCGACGACGTTTCCCACGGCCATTCCCGGCTGATGGTTGAGGGCCGAGACAAGACTGGAGCAGAACTCCGGCATGCTCGTGCCCATGGCCACAATGGTCAGTCCGATGACGATCTGCGGTATGCCCAACCGTTCGGCCACGGCCACCGAACCGTCGGTCAGACGGTCAGCGCCCCACAATACTAACACTATTCCAATAACAATCGATAAAATATTTATCAGCATATTCCTTCCTCCGGCCCCACATCTCAGTGGGGCTTTTTCGTTTTATTGATATTCCGTTTTGTCGCATAGTGGAAACAGCAAGGCCGTCAGCCAACAGCCAATCCATAGATGCGGTGATTGATTGTTGCAAAGTTAATCAATTTAATCGGATTATATGAATCTTTTGGCGGGATTCTCCTGAAATTTGCTTCCGACCAAAATAAAATGTAAATATATTTGATTCATATCGAGCTTTAGATACGCCTTTGTTACTGATTGATACTCAATGAGTTACAGAACTGGCCATTTTGCGTTGCAAAACAGGCCGTTTCGTGCTCTAAAACGGACCGTTTCGCAAGCCGAAACAGGCCGTTTCGCAACGCAAAACGGCCTGTTTGATTTTCGTGTAAATATATTTCAGCATTTTCTGTTTGTCCGTCCGGTTTGATTGCGGAGTCTTGACCAGTGCCTGGAGTGCCGTTCTTCAACAACGAAAAAGCCCGAGTGCTCACGCATTCGGGCTTTTCAGAATCTAACAATCACACAATTAATATCGAAATAACACCTATTTTCTATAAATAAAACTCTATTATTGCTTTTCCACTGTGTATATATGAGAAACTTTTCTTATTGCTTTTGAGCGTGGGGCTTATCCCACCTCGATGGTCCTCGAGACCTTCTGCTCCTGACGGTTGATCTTTGGCAGGGTGACGGTGAGGACACCGTTGGCTACCTTAGCACCGATCTTGTCGCGGTCGACATCGTCGGGAAGGATGAGGGTCTGCTCATACTTCGAGTAAGAGAACTCGCGACGGAGATAGTGAGCGTTCTTCTCGCTCTCGTCCTCCTTCTTCTCCATCTTGATGGTCAGGTCGCCATCGGCGTTGATGTTAACGTCGAAATCCTCCTTCTGCATTCCTGGCGCTGCGAGTTCTACGGTGTAACCACCCTCACTCTCAAGTACGTTTATTGCGGGTGCCGTTGCGTTTGGCTTCGGCATGTTGTTATTATTGAAGAAGTCGTTGAAGACTTCGGGTAACCAATTGTCTCTGTACATATCTTTGTCTCCTATGTTTTGTTCGTTTACGCTATACTATATGCAACCCTCGTGCCACTCCGTTTCTGTGTCATTTTGTCTCGCTTGAGGCTGACAAGATGTCGGTCTGTGGCTAATAAGTCCGTGACTGTCCACTCGTTATGGGAAAATTTGTTACCTTTGCACGTCATTATATATAATAGGTATATGCTTACAGACGACATAAAGCTGTTGGCTTTCGATGCCGACGACACCCTCTGGGACTGCCAGAGCCATTTTGTGGCTGTGGAGGAGGCCTACTGCCGTCTCCTCTCCGACTATGGTTCGGCCGATGAGATATCGCAGGCCCTCTTCGCCACCGAGACTGCCGACATGCCGCTCTTAGGCTACGGCTGCAAGGCTTTCACCATCTCGCTCGTCGAGAATGCCATCGGGGTGAGCTCCGGAAAGGTCGATGCCGCCACGATAATGAAGGTCGTAGGCCTCGGACGATCGCTCCTTGAGCTTCCGGCGACACCCCTGCCGGAGGTCGAAGCCACCCTGCAACGGCTCCACGACAGCGGTCGCTACACAATGGTGGTGTTCACCAAGGGCGAGATTCTCGACCAGGAGAATAAGCTGCGACGCTCCGGACTCGGCCGTTTCTTCGACGATGCCGTCGTCGTTGCCGACAAGACCCACGACGAGTACAACCGTCTCTGCTCGCGCTACGGGGTGTCGATGCAGCAGATGATGATGATTGGCAACTCGTTCAAGTCCGACATCGAACCGGTGCTGCAGCTCGGCGGCACGGCTGCCCACATCCCCTTCCACGTCCTGTGGCAGTACGAAAAGACGGAGGAATACGACCATGAACGGCTCTTCCGCCTGCAGCACTTCGGCGAACTGGCTCCTCTGCTGCTCTAAAACGAAGATAAAGATTATGGAAACGATGATTTCAGATGAAATAAAAAGACTGTTGCGCAGCCTTGCCGACCGCTACGAGACTTCCGACTTCATCGTCGGCGACCCCTCGTGGTTCATGCATCAGGTGAGCGATCCTGCCGACCAGGAGATGATTGCCTTCTTGGCTTCGGTGCTCAGCTACGGGCGCCGCGACCTCTTCCTGCCGAAGATTCAGCGTCTGCTCGACCTCAGCGGCAACCATCCCGCCCAGTGGATACGCAGCGGCGCCTATACGGCCGACATTCCCGACGATACGGCGTGCTACTACCGGCTCTACAACAACCACATGATGCGCGCGCTGATGGACGGTCTGCACGATATCGTGGTCCATTATCCCACGATTGGCGACTATGTCAGGGTCTCCGCCCCCGGTGGCAATGCCGTCGACGCCCTCGCGGCACTGTCGGGATTCTTCTACGTTAGGGGCGTGAAGGGCATGGTTCCGGCCCCGCGTACGTCGGTGGCCAAACGGCCGTGCATGTTTCTCCGGTGGATGGTGCGCAGCTCTTCGCCCGTCGACCTCGGCCTGTGGGCCTCGTTCGTCGACCGCCGCACGCTGCTCATACCCATGGATACCCACGTGCTGCAGGAGGCCCGCAACCTCGGTCTCATAGCCAGTAAGACGGCCAGCTGGTCGACGGTGGTCAGGCTCAGCGAGGCTATGCGTGAGGTGTTCCCCGATGATCCGGCCCGTGGCGATTTTGCACTCTTCGGTTATGGGGTTAACAAATGATGCAAATTTCAGAAATAATAATATAGGTAAAAAGATATGTTTAAGGATTTCTTACTTGTAAGTTTAGGTAGTTTCTTCGGTGGTGGCGCACGTTTTGCCCTCTCGAAAGTGGTGCAGTCGTTGACAGCCGTGGCCTTTCCGCTCGGCACGATGACGGTGAACGTCCTCGGATGTCTTCTCATCGGATTCCTGTCAGGTCTCAACTACGGTGGAACATGGTTAACCCCGTCGACAAAACTGATTCTGACGACGGGGTTCTGTGGTGGGTTCACGACGTTCTCGACGTTCATGAATGAGAGCGACTCGCTCCTCAAAGACGGCAATTACGCGTTTGCCGCCCTCTACATCTTCGGCAGTCTGGCCTTGGGTCTGGCGGCTACGGTTGTCGGCCACCAGCTTGCCAAGGCTTTCTGATGCCTTATCTACGACCCGGGAGCGACATCTTGCCGGTGAGGCTGATGCGGTCGATGACGTTGGCACCGAAGGTCGTTGTCTTCGGGCTGACGGCTTTCTGGCCCTTAGAACTCTTGGCACCGCTTGTCTGGCGGGTGAAGTCGAACTGGATGAGGTCGCTGTTGTTGGTTCCGATCATATAGCCTTGGAATACTCCCCTGGCCTCGTCGAGGTAGAATCCGTGCTGGCTGGCGTTCATGTCCATAACGAATGTGGAGCCGCTGTCGTACTTCACGTAGATGTCGCCGTTGTTATCGATGTACCAGCTGAAGTGCAGGGTCTGGCTGTTGGCGACGCTGCCGTCGGCGTTACGGTAGTAGTCATACTCCGTGCCGGTGCCCTTGATGGCGTTGGAGTTGTTCTGGACGAAGGTCATAGTGGCGTAGAACTGGTCGGTAGTGCCGTTACTGCCGTTGGTGTAGACCATAGTGCCGTTCCATTCGCCGTTGAGCACCTGGGCCTCGTCGACGAGAGTGTTGCCGGGGTTGTCGTCGTTGTTGTCGCCGTAGTCCCACCGGCCATCGTCCTCGTGATAGTTGTACCACCAGGGATAGGTGTCGCCATACCAATAATCGTAGTCGTCATCACAGCTTGTGAAGGCGAAAGGCAGTGCAGCCACTGCTAATACAGTCAGGATGCGTGTAATCTTTTTCATAATCGTATTCCTTTTATGTTTTCTTTTTTTTCTTTTCGATGGCAAAGATAGTTATAATTATTGCTCCGACAAGAATAATTTCCCTATTTTAACGTAGGTGTTTCCCTATTTCGAAAAAAAGAATTACCTTTGCACTAACACTAACGAAATCTTCATTTTATGGATGACTATATAGTATCGGCGCGCAAGTATCGTCCGATGACGTTCGACTCGGTTGTGGGGCAGAGTGCTCTCACGACAACACTGAAGAACGCCGTCAAGAGCCGCAAGCTTGCTCACGCCTATCTCTTCTGTGGTCCGCGCGGCGTGGGTAAGACCACCTGCGCAAGAATCTTCGCCAAGGCGATAAACTGTGAGAACCCTACGGCCGACGGTGAGGCCTGCAACGAGTGTGAGAGCTGCAAGGCTTTCAACGAGGGCCGGTCGCTGAATATCTTCGAGCTCGACGCTGCATCGAACAACTCGGTGGAGAATATCCGATCGCTCATGGAGCAGACACGAATCCCGCCGCAGATTGGCCGCTACAAGGTTTTCATCATCGACGAGGTGCACATGCTCTCGACGGCGGCGTTCAACGCCTTTCTCAAGACGCTGGAGGAACCGCCAGCACACGTGATTTTCATCCTCGCCACAACGGAAAAGAACAAGGTGCTGCCGACAATCCTCTCGCGCTGCCAGATTTACGACTTCGAGCGGATGACCGTTGCCAACACCGTGGCCCATCTGAAGATGGTGGCCGATAAGGAGGGGGTGACGTATGAGGATGCGGCTCTGGAGGTTATTGCCGAAAAAGCCGACGGCGGAATGCGCGACGCACTGTCGATTTTCGACCAGGCGGTGAGCTTCTCGCAGGGCAATATCACCTACGAAAAGGTCATCGAGGACCTCAATGTGCTCGATTCCGACAACTATTTCAACATCATCGACAAGGCTCTTGAGAATAAGGCTGCCGACATTATGGTCCTGCTTAACAACGTGATTAACAAGGGTTTCGACGGTGGAAACCTTATCAACGGACTGGCCAGCCACGTGCGCAACGTGCTCATGGCCAAGGACGCGCAGACACTTCCGCTCCTTGAGGTCAGCGAACGTCAGCGCCAGCGCTACCAGCAGCAGGCTCAGAAGTGTCCGACGAAGTTCCTCTACAGGGCACTGCAGATCCTGAACCGCTGCGATGTGGAGTACCGTCAGTCGAGCAACAAGCGGCTGCTCGTGGAGCTTACGCTCATCGAGGTGGCGCAGATAACGCAGCCCGACGACGATAATCCCGCCGCGGGGCGTGGCCCTAAGCGATTGAAATCCCTGTTTAAGCTCTTAGCATCCAACAATCAGCCGAAACCGGCAGCGCAGGTGGCCGGGGCTGGTAAGTCGCTGTCGCCACGCGCCTCGCAGAGGCAGGGTGGGGCGGAGGCCGTTGCCGGTGCTGAAACGAATGAACCGACCGCTACAACTGCTGCTCCCGCCGCTGCCACTGAGGCTGACAAGCCGTCGGCAACAGCCGGCAAAGCGGTGAAAACTCCTAAGATTAGCCTCGGATCCCTCGGCATGTCGTTCAATAATCTGCTGAAAGAGAAAGAAAAAAAGAACGTGGCCGTTCAGGAATATGAGATAACGAACAAAGACGAAGAGACAAAATTCTCGCAGACTGACCTCGAAAGGGAGTGGCGGGCCATGTGCGTGAGAATGGAGAAGACGGCCCCGGGACAAGCCCAGAGGCTGAAGAATATACGCCCGACAATCACGGATTATCCGAATATCGAGATTGTCTTCGACAATAAGATTTTCCTCGACGAGATAAAACCGATACAGGGACGGCTACGCGCCACGATGGCCAAATATCTGCATAACGGCAATATACAGTTCTCCATCCGTCTGGCGCGGCAGGAGGAGATAAAGCCGGTGCTCACCCCGCTTGAGAATTTTGAACGCATGAAAAGTGAGAATCCGGCCATCAAGAGCCTCGTTGAAAAATTGGGATTGGAATTGGCGTAAGCCTCTTACGGCAGGTCGCTGTCGGTGGCGGTAAACAAAAAGATGTCTGGCATTGTCCTTCGGCGCGTACTGAACGTCGACGAGCAATGCCAGACTTCTTTTTCTCCTGGTTGCCGGCGGTCGGGAATCTCTTTCCACAGAGCCCCGGGTTCTGTTCTACCAGCATCGGTCATTAGGTTCTGCGCCCCCGACTGTCATGAGAGGACGATGGGCGCCTTCGCTTGACTCATGATGAATGGTTGACTTTGCCACCGCCTTTCATAATGCCTCCGGCTATTGGTGAGATAACAGACAGGATGACTCTGTTCGCCGACTGGCAGATAACGGCTTGCAGCATTTCAATTGTTGTGCAACAAACACTCTTGATGAAAGCCTATTCATGAAAATTCTGCCGGCAAAAGAGATGGACGTCGGAATGTAAAAGTATTTCTCTCAGCATGCATTTCGTTTGCGTTCTCGCTTCCGTCTGACTATCAGTGAATTATATTTTGTGCAATTTTGCGTTCCCAAACGGACCGTTTGAACTTGCGAAACGGACCGTTTCGGGTGATGATAGGGACCGTTTGACAAGCCGAAACGGCATGTATCGGAATGGTGTAAAGATATTTCGCTCTGTCTTGGTAGTTTGTTTCCTCGCCGGCAATGTGCTGGCATGCGTCAACTTTGAAGAACATTAATAGAACCTTCTCAATAAAGTGACGACGACAGGGGGAGCCTTTTGACTTATAAATCTGGTGTGATAGTCGGACCCTTCCTTCGCTTCTGATGGAAGAGATGCTCTGAACCTTCTTTCAACAGACCACCAATGGGAAGTTCAAAGATAAATTTATCTGAAACTTTGACGAATGGTGTAACTATTGGACGGAATATCCATTGCCTGACAAAAGGATCGTAATACTTTTCCGCGCCAATGTGCGTGCCAAACTTTTTGCTTCTATAAGTAATATAGCCACCATAACGACTTGTGCTAATATAAGGAAAGGCTGCCATGTAGTACCATGGATTAACATTGTAATATTCTCCAAATGCAGTCATACTGATATTTTTAGAAAGACTATATGTGATTGCGCCATGTACTCCATATTGAGTAGTGATGCCTATAGCAAAATACCTATTTACATTTATGCCTGCCGTCAGAGTAAGATGATTGTCCTTATAGGTAGTTTCCATGTTAAGCCGCTGTGTAGTAAGCAAAAGAGGATATTCTTCCTTCTCTCGAACACCAGAAAGCCCGAAGTTGCCAATGGTGAAAGAGCCATCTGTTCTGCTTCCTACGGCATTCGACATGTCAAGTTGTTTTCCTGCTATTGCGTTTGCATTCTGAATAGTTGATGCCCTGTTATTAATATTTTGAAAGACAATCCTGTAACGCATAGAAGAATCAGTTGCTGTGCTGACATCTTGTTTCAGAGACGCTGTCGCCGGTGGAAAGTTGTTGACAACCGATTCTTCACTTCTCTGCAAGTTATTGCTATCGTTAGGGATGATTCGTATTGCATTGTCATCCTTCTCTTGCTTTGTCTCCTTTGTGACCTTCTTTGGAGTTGACCTTTTCTTCCTTCTTCGGCTTGATTTAGGGCTCACTGGTTTCTTGGAACCATTAGCCATTTTGAATTGTGCAACCCTGTTGTCATGTATTATTGATTGTGACAACAGGTTTGCAGGGCTCATTAGAGCTGTAATTAGCATGACAATAATTATTCTATATCGCATAGCATAATATAATAACTTTTCATTTACTAATGAGAATTTTCTTTCTGCTGCTGGGCGCACAGATGTTAAACAACAATGGTGCGTGCAGTTAATTCCAATTTCTACAATAAGAGCCTGTGGATCTTTTCAAACTCCATCAAAATGTATGAAAGTCAATGGAACGATTCCACTGATCTTTCATACTGACCCGTTATTTTCCCTTTTTTCATAAATATTACTTGTAAAAGAATCTGTAATTTGCGTTAAAAACTTGTATTACACTGTGATCTTTATTTCCGGAATCTAGACGTGTCAATGGCTTTTTCCTTTTTTGCCTTATACCCACCGAGTTTTACAGTCAGGGATATACCGAACTGACGGTAGCAATTGAAGTTCATTCGAAGCCATTGACTCTTATAATCAATACGTGGATTGACGGTGGAAGTTTCAAAGATATCATTGCAGAACACATGGAGAATTGTCTGCTTCTTCCAGAACTGCCAGCTCAATCCCAAATCAAGAGTGCCTGAACCCGGTAGGTCGTAGATTGCCTGATGGTCCTTGCTGCGTATCATGCCATCAATCGTCATGGTCAGGCCATGCTTAGAGCTAATAGTAACAATATTGCTCATCTGGACCATTCCCATGATTATTGAACGGTTGAATGGTATGATATAGTAATCATCACACTTTTCGTGCATCCATACACCTGTGAGAGAAAGGCGGGCGTCGAGCAAAGATCCAAATTTGTGAGGCAAAACAGCCTGAATACCTGCCTGCTGTTGATAATTCAAATTCAGGACCTTGTAAGTCTTTACGAGTCTGTCGGGGCGAATGTATGGTGTCTGTGCGAAATAGTCGTCCACATGATTAAAGAAAGCCAAGAATTGATATTTGTTATTCAGAACCCATACTAGATTTGCAGAATATTCCTTGGCTGGTTTTAGGTAAGGATTACCTGTTATTTCATCGTATCCGCCATTGCTATATACTGTAAAGTTGTTCATAGCCCAATATTCAGGATACTTTCGGTCTGAAGTTAGACTAAGCACCCATACGTTTGTGGAATTTGGTACGTAAGTTAGGTTGAATGTTGGGTATAGATTCCACTTATGCCATTGTGGGGAATTATAGTATTCGGTAGCCAGTGAAGCATCAAGTATGAATCTGTTGTTCCAATTCTTACTAAATCCCGCATATACATTAACCACATTCTCGGTCTGACGTAGATAAATGGCGCTGTCTTGCCCTTCGTAATATTGTAGACTGTGGTTGACTGATTGTCTGTACCATATTCCATAGTTTAAACTCCAGTTGCTTTTCAACTGATGTTCTTGTGACAAATAGTAATGCCAAGTGTTCACTCGCTGATCATTATCAACTATAAAGTTGAGACTTCCATTCGGATTCGTACTGCTGAGATTCTGATTTTCAGGGTCATGGTAGTATGTAGTTTCTATTCCAACTTTAAGACCAAAAGGTGCCTGATAATCAAGACGGGCATTTTGAAGCCATGTCCGGTGGTTGGTGAAAGTACAGCCAAAAACGCTGCCAGTATACAATTGATTGATGTCTCTGTGGTTATAGCTGCCTTGATAAGAGAAAGATATATTGTGATTGTCTGCAAAATCATATTCTGCACCGACATGGTAGTCGTGACCAAACATCTTTACAGAGCGTTTTTCTTCATTGTTTATATCGTAAACATTGCCATCGTCGAGCTTATGATGAGTTTCTTGCTCAGTAACTTGATACTCCTTGCCATGACTGTGAAGAAACATGGCATCAAGGGAAAATTTGCCTTTATTATAAAGTATAGATGCACGCTCACCAAACTTGGCATTATGTTGTTGATTATAAGCAACAACTCCCTCACCTTCAAGAGGAGCGCCATTAGAGGTTTCTTTCCTCAGTCGAATATTTATCAAGGCTTCACGTACATGTGCCTTGGCTGGTGCAGAATACATTACATCGGCTTTATCTATTCGGCTTGCCGGCAAACTCTTCAAAAACTGGGTCATTTGCTCAGATGTAAGAGACAGAACTTTTCCATTCAGCGAGATAGTGACGTTACGATTAGCAAGCATGAAGTTTTCTCCGGCCTCTGTTACACCGGGCAATTCCTTAATGGCATCGTAAATGTTGGTTACACCTTTCTTCTCAATCATGCGATTTAAATCGTACGTTATAGCACTACCATGAACAACTGCAATCGGACGCTCACCCTTGACAAGTATCTCTGGCAAATTGTGAGCAATACTGTCAAACGTAATAGAATCGTTCTTGCTTTGAGCCAAACACTTCTTATGACATAAGAGCAAGAAGAAACAAACAATGTATAATGTACGATTGGTCATAATTATTTCTCATTATTATTGCTATATTCCAGAATGTCGCCAGGCTCACAATTAAGAGCACGGCATATTGCGTCAAGAGTAGAAAAACGTATTGCCTTAGCTTTTCCAGTCTTCAATATCGAAAGATTGGCCGTAGTAATACCTACGAGCTTAGAAAGCTCATTCAATGACATTTTCCGTTTTGCCATCATCACGTCCAAATTAACAATAATCATGTGGCGTACTTATATTGTTAGTTCATTTTCTTCAGATACACTTACCGCAACATCGTACAGCAATGTAATCACAAGAAAAATTAAAGGAGAAACTATCAGATTGCTCCCGAAATGTATTTCCCTGTCCCCAAAGAGAATAGAGAGATTAGAGGAGAATAACTCAAAAAAGAAACTGACAAATGTTATATTCCATAAAAGTTTTGCGCTCTTACGCGTAAATAACTTCCTGAATTTTATTCCTCTTAAACAAAAAACTATAAGCCTGGAAGCTATAGCGATCATCAAAAGTGATGATAAAAGATAACCGGACATTTCTATATATTGAATCGCAAGCACTCTTCCTTCTTCGGACCAGGACACCTGATGAATCTGTGAGTCTGCTCCGATATTTATATCAATGACTCCTGTCCACCTTAAGAACTGGAGAACTAAGAGAAAAAGCCATCCTGTCAGTACTAAAAGCACTACATAGCATGCTTTAGTCATCATTTTATTTCTATCAAATTTCATCATTTCAGCAAGCTATTAATAATTAATTCGCAGCAAAACTAATTATAATTATCTTAATAAACGAATATTATTTATCGAATAACGATAAACTTAACATGAATTAACAATAAGACTTTCTGTGTGCCCCAATTCATACGGCCACAGTATGAGCGATGGTCTTATTGCTATGATTGCAAATACACATTTACCTGGTCCTCTTCATTTAAAAGCAAGCAGTACAAATAGTCAATTCCGATAAAGGTGCCACTATTGATAATCCGGGAGTTGTGACCGAGATCATCAAACGGCATTGTAAGAATCCGGATAGAATCTATGTCACTTCCATGATGCAAAGGTGGTGATTTTATGGCATGACGAAGAGGATTACACAATTCGTTACTGAGCCAATAAAACAGATTGCCGTTTCCTTGTGATTGAAACTTATAACAAGCCTGGAGTTCTTTCTTTTTACGGGCATATCTGAATATAAAAAATGGTCTGCCAAGATCTATAAGGTTTGTTCCTGACAACAGTAAGAACAAGGTTGATATGGCAGACAGCGTGCTTGATGAGGTTACGTCCCGGAAAGACATCTCTGAGCATTCGACTATGAAAGCAGAGGAGCTGAAAAGCCGTGAAGTGGAAGAGCTGCGGACGCTTGAAAAGAAGGAGCGTGCGCAGGCCGACGCCGATGAGCAGTTGGCTAAGATTGCCAAGGGTGTGAAGTGTGAAGAGAGACCGGCTGCTCAATGATGTGAAGGCACACCGGTCCAATGCAGAGCTGGCAAAGAGAGTGAGGGAGGAGAAGGAGAAAGAATCGGAAGACATCTGGGGTTTCCATCGTGCTCCTTCACGTGCAGGCAGGCTGACTAAGCGTGAGATTGCGCTAAGGGACGCACTGAATGATGCCGTCAGAGAGACAGGCATTGAGGTGATTGAAGATACGGAGGAAGGACAACGCGTGCTGGATATGGCGAATGATGTCCAACTGAGCAAAAACAAAAAAAGAGCACTTGAAACTGCACTACTTTGGGATAAATCCCATTTCAAAGGCACAATCGTCTCAAGCGCTGACGGTGCAAAGATACTAAATGGTCTTGACAATCTTGTCAACAAATGCGAAAATTCTACAACACAGCCCAAAACTTTCATTGGTGATGTGGTTGACGCACTTGGCATACCACGAGAGAAGTTCAAGGACAAGAGCAGCCGCTATGCTACTTTCGAGACCAAGAATGGCAAGATTGTAACCATCCGTATCAGCGACCACAACGCCACTGCTTCAAATCTTGATGTGAACGGTCAGGAGGATGCCATCAGCATTGTGGTGACTAATAAGCCTAATGCAGGTATTACCAACGACGGCGATGCTCATATCGTGGAGTATTACTACAGACAATCAGACTTTCAGAGCAGGGACGTATGTGGCTGACCAAAAGGATTTAGGTGTAAGACATGCCAATATTGCTTATGACAACAACCACATTAAGCAGACTGAGCATTCTAATGCCGAACGATTAATAAAGAGGTTCCCGACGTTGGAGTCTTTCTTGAATGACCCGAAGACGAAGGAGACCATGGCAAAGAATGGTAAGACGGAAACTGAAGCAAGAGCATACTATGGGAGCCTGAAGGAACTTGCTGAGCCGACGCGCGTTACCTAAACCGTGGATATTCCAGATGATAATGGCAAGAATTACCTTGACTGGGAAGGCAAGCCGAGTGATGATTTAAAGCAAGCGGCTTATGATAAAATAATATGCTGAATGCCAAAAGAGAACATAAAAAGCACTAACCACATAGGTTGTGGAACTATTTGCAAAATAGTTCAAATTCTTCCGCTATCTTTTATGCTGTCTGGTAAACGAAGGAATCAATATCTGGAAAAAAAACGAATCCCGCTGGATTCTTCCCCAATGTACGATCTTTTGTGTCACTGCTTTGTTCACAGCTGGCCATGCGATGTCGGCGGCTTTATTGTGCCGCCGACATCGCATGGCTCCTCACACATTAATTATATAAGAGGTATGCCGGCTTCGGCGCACTCCTTGCGCATTTCCTCCGGCCATATACTTGCCTGAATCTCACCAATATGGGCCTTATGGAGCATGACCATGCACAGACGGCTCTGGCCTATGCCGCCACCGATACTCAGGGGCAGCTTGCCGTCGAGGAGCTGACGGTGGAAGTAGAGCTTCTCGCGGTCCTCGGCACCTTCAATCTTCAGCTGCCGCAAGAGGCTCTCCTTGTCGACACGAATTCCCATGGAACTCAGCTCGAAACTGCGACCTAACACTGGATACCAGATGAGAATATCGCCGTTGAGGCCGGCTTTGCCGTTCTCGGCCACCGTCGACCAGTCGTCGTAGTCGGGCGAACGGCCGTCGTGTTTCTTGCCGTCGCTGAGCTTACCGCCTATTCCCTCAACGAAGACGGCACCATATTTCTTGCAGATAGCGTCCTCGCGCTCCTTAGGTGTCTTGTCGGGATACATGTCGAGAAGGTCCTGACTGTGAACGAAATGGATGTCGGCGGGAAGGAACGGCTTCAGCTCGGGATAGCTCTCGCAGGCGAGAAATTCGGTGCGGAGAATGGCCTGGTAGATGCGCCGGACAACGCCCTCGAGGAAACTCAGCGTGCGGTCGCCACGCGTGATGACAGCCTCCCAGTCCCATTGGTCCACGTAGAGCGAGTGGAGGTTGTCGAGTTCTTCGTCGGCACGGATGGCGTTCATATCGGTATAGATGCCGTAGCCGGGCTTAATCTCATATTCGGCGAGGGTCATACGCTTCCACTTGGCAAGGGAGTGCACGATTTCGGCGTTGGCTCCGTCCATGTCCTTGATCTTGAACGATACGGGCTTTTCGACACCATTGAGGTTGTCGTTGATACCCAAGCCGCTAAGGACGAAGAGGGGGGCTGTGACGCGGCTCAGACGAAGCTCTGTGGCGAGATTCTCCTGGAAGAAGTCCTTAATGCGTTTGATACCTAATTCTGTTTGGTGCTTGTCAAGCAACGGCTTGTATCCTTCTGGTTTAATAAGTTTGCTCATTTATGTTGTACGTTATTTGATTTGCGATAAAACGTTGCAAAGATAATGATAAAAAATGAAAATGAAAGGTATTTTGCAAAAATTTTATTCAAAATGACAGAAATTAATTTTTGTTGCTGTCTTTTTTGACGATGAAAAAGGCTCTGTGAATAGCGGCTAATTGTCTGTTGCAAAAAATAAAAATCGTGATTTATTTGGATTTCGCTAAATTTTTTTGTACCTTTGCACATCGGTTATATTTGGTTGGTCGGTTGCAGACTGACGTTTTCACGGCTCCGTAGCTCAGTTGAATAGAGCATCAGATTCCGGTTCTGAGTGTCGCGGGTTTGAGTCCCGCCGGAGTCACAGCACGGAAAAAACAATCTCCGAAGCCATATTGAACTCCGGAGATTGTTGACCCTAAAATCAGATAATTTGATCTTATTCGGTTTAAAGCACGGTAACTGGGTGCTTGAAAGATCGTCGGACTATAGTTCGTCGAGGTCCTCGCTTGTGGTCTCCATGATGGCGGCGGCTAAGCTGTCGGCGCATTGCACGATGCTGCAAAGAGGATACTCCATCCGGGCCGTGTCGTAGCAGCGTTCGTCCTCGTACGAGTTGAGGTTCAGACCGAAGGCTCCCATGTGCCAGCGGATGGCGAGCATCTCGTCGTCCTGGAGCGCAAGACCGGAGAGAAGGAGCTGGATGACAGACTTTTCGCCGTGGCCCATGGGAAATTTCTTGTAGCTGATGCCGTAGCCTTCGGTGTCTTCCCACATGCCGGTAACTTTGTTTTTCCGCTTTTTCACGGTGCGGTGGTAGATGTCGGTCTTGCAAACATCGTGAAGAAGGGATGCAATAATAACGCTTTCGCGCTTTACCTTGCCGGTGGAAGCGGGGTCGAGTTTCTCCATACCCTCGTAAATCATCAGGGCTGCGTGGCATACGTTCAGACTGTGCTGGCATAATCCGCCGGCAACATTAAGGTGATGGCCGGCTGAGGCCGGTGCCTCGAAGAAACCGTCGTGCTCCAAGTCGCCGATGACATAGTCGATGCCTTCGCGCTTGGTGGACCGCAGGAGGTCCTCAAATTCTTGTTTGTTCTTTTCTTTATCCATAGTTGTTATTGCTGTTCGTGGTGTGATGGAATCGTAATTTAGTTGAATCCCCATGCCCGGAGGACGTTCTCAAGGGGGAGACCCTCAACATGATTCTCGATGGCATCGGGCAGATTGCAGAAAAAGTCGATGCCTGTGAACTTCTCGAGGGTGTCGATATTTACAACGTATTTGGCAAGATTGCTGTCGGAGCTAACCTCGTGCACTATCTTGAATCCCATGGCTTTATAGCCCGTGGAGTTCTTCATAAGCAGTGCCATGAAATAGTATTCGGGGATAATCATGCCGTGGACTTTGTTGCTTTTAATTTGACTTGGATTGTCAATCGTTCCGCCTTTGACAACATAGAGAGTGTCGCGCGAGCCGATGTGGATCTGACTGCGCACCCATTTCTCCATATTGGCCCAGACACCTGCGTTGAATCCTTTGACCTGTGGCATCATATTGGTGAGGTAGAAGGTCTGATAGTTGGAGGTGAATGAGTTCAGGCGGTCGGCCGACGGACACAGATGACCGTGATCGTAGTTCGACCTGTAGAAGGGATCGTTGCTGACTGTCCATGCCGTGGAGCAGTGCAGGTCGGGGTCGGTGGGGTATTGCGGGTCGTTACCGTCGGGATAGTAGCGGCTTGTGTGGGTCTCACGGTTCGATGAGTACATCTCGTAAGCCGACCAACGGGCCGACCGCCGAACGGAATCCCACTCAACGGAGTAGTTAACCTCCCCTTTGTCGTAGTGGGTCACAACAAGGCTCTGTCCTCCTTTAAGCCTTGGGAACTCCAGTCGGTGAACGACGGGGTTTGGATTGGAGAGGTTTGAGTTGGTGTTGGTCTCTGCCGATGACGACGGACCGTCGTCGGAACCGGAGCATGCCGCAAGGCTAACGGCCGCAAACACTGCCACGGTGAGACGGAGAAGAAGAGAATGAGATAGTGATACGAATTTGTTCATAGGGCGATAAAGCTAAAAGAAAGGCTCCCCGGCAGTGGCCTTTGGCGGTTGTAGCGGAGTGGTCAGAAATGGGATCTGATGGCATTGCTCTGTATGGGCAGCAGCCTTTGAAGGTCGGAGCAGACGGGGTGTACGTGTGTCAGTAAAACAAAAATGCGGGCAAGCGCATATGCAACTACGCTTGACCGCATTAATTGAAAATTAATATCTTCTAAATGGATAAGGTCTTTGTAACCCTTCCACGGGGAAGAGATTACTTCTTCAGCTTACCGTAACGGCTCATGAAGCGGTCGACGCGACCTGCTGTGTCGACAAGCTTGCTCTTACCGGTATAGAACGGGTGAGAGGTGCTTGAGATTTCGACCTTCACTACTGGGTAAGTCTCTCCTTCAAATTCTACAGTGTCTGTAGTCTTTGCTGTAGACTTTGTAAGGAACATATCGCCGTTGGACATATCCTTGAATACGACGGGACGATAGTTTTCTGGATGAATACCTTTTTTCATTTTGTTTTCTTGTTTATCGTTTAACGGGATGCAAAGGTACGAAGATTTTTGTTGTCAGCCAAATTTTTGACTTTTTTTATTTCACGACAACATCTTTGACCTCCCATGTCGGAGCTGCATCGGCAGTGCTCGTGTACTGGAAAGCGATGTAGACGGTCTTCTGTCCGGCAAACGCGCTGAGGTCGCAGGTACCCTCGACGAACGTCCAGTCGGCGCCCGAAGGATAACCACTGATTGCTACTTCCTTCCAGTTGACTCCATCGGTTGATGCGAGCACCTGAATCTCCTTGGCCATGTCGCCTTTGTTCTTTCCAAAGAACTTACCGGCGTGCTGGAATGTCAGTGTGGCCTTGGTGAGACCCTCAAGGCTGAAGGCCGGCGAGACGAGGCGGCTCTGGCATGGAACGTTAACCTTATTGACATAAGCCGAGGCCTTCATGTAGCCGTTCATGTCGTCGTGCTTCCATACGTAGGTTGCTCCTTCGCCAAGGGTGACGTCCTTTATGGTGAAGTTGTCGAGGCCATCCTTGAATGTTGCGCTCAGGCCGGTGGCGGCAGTTGCACCTCCGTTGTTGAGACTTACGATTTGGCTGCCCTGCGTCATCTCTATTGTGTTGCCCATGAAGTTGACGAGGTCGCCCTTGACAACCACCTTGTCACCAACCTTTATCTGGTCGGCAGAGGTGAATTTCGCACCATTGAGATAATATCCGCGGTAGATTTCGAACTGGTTGCTCTTTGTACCGTCGTCGGAGATGTAGTAAGTCGCGTTACCGAAAGAGGTGTTCACCTCACCGACCTCAGAGATTATACCAGCTACATAGACACCTGTTACCTTGCCATTCTCGTCGAGAGCCGATGCTGCCTTGGCTGCCGCAGCCACATTGAACGGATCAGTCTCGCTACCGGTACCCTTAGGATCGGCTGCCGGAGTGACAGGAGTGCCCTGTTTGCCGTTGAGACTATAGATGTAGTTGCCTGATGTCATCTCGGCAGTTCCGTTGTATGATGTGAGCGCGCCATAAACGACCACCTCATCACCAATCTTCAGATCGTCCTCTGATGTGAACTTGGCCTGGTTGAGACCCTTTCCGCGGTAGATCTCGAGCTGATTGTCTGACGACTCCGTGTCGTTAATATAATATGTGTAGTTGCCGAAACTGGAGTTGAACTCGCTCAGACCGACGATGCGGCCTTTCACGTAAACCGGTTCAGTGGTGTACGTTCCGGCTTTGATAATCTCCATTGCCTTTGCAACGTTGTAAGGGTCGTCGGCTGTTCCCGAGCCCGACGGCACAACAGTTTTCGTTGTGTCGGTGTTAGCTGTTGGTTGGTCGTAAGGCATTGGAACGTCCTCGCAACCGGTGAAAGCGAAGGCCATCGTTGCCAGCGCAATCAGTGAAAGAAATACCTTTTTCATATCTTAGTTATATTTTTTCAAGTTTTCTGTTCTTTGATGTGATCTTAGATAAAATTCCTTTTTTGCTTTATTTTATTGTTACGCTGCGGATTTCCCATGTAGGAGCAGTCGATTCAGTGCTGACATACTGGAAGGCCAAGTGTATTTTCTTGCCGGCAAATTTCGACAATGATGTTGTTCCGTCAACCATATTCCATTTTGTTTCTGCTGTCGGAACATTGTCAAGAGTCAGTTCTGTCCACTTCGCTGTCGACGGAGCGCCCGCCTTGTAGTCGGTGCTGACGAGGATTTTGCAGTTCTCGCCGAACGTTGAGCCGATGAAGTTGGCTGCCTGCGAAATGGCGAGTGTTGCCTTTGCTGCCGATGAGAGGTCGATTTCGGGAGATACGAGCCAGCTCTCGGCAGCGTGGTTGGCACCGCCGACGTAGGCCGATGCCTTTGCGCCGTAAGCCGAACCGCCCCAGACGTATTTTAGGCCCTCTGGCAGAGTGACGTCGACGGCTGTCCATTCGCCTGTTCCTGTGGCGAATCCTTCCTCGTAGATTGCCGTTGCCGCTTTCTTGACATCATCGAGAGTACGGATGATAAGCTCCCAGGAGTTGTTGTACCGCTTCATTATTCCGGTCACGTCGACCTTATATTTCGGCACGACAGCGTTGGCAAAATCGGCGTAATTGCTGTTGTAGACCTGCACAGTGCGTCCGAGCTCCTTGAAATACCAGCTCTTCGATCCTGATCCGCCGTTGGCATCGGCATAAGTGGAGTCGATGGAAAGGTCGTGATTGAAGGTAACTTCGTGCAGCACAGCGAGCTTTCCGCCGTCTTTGGCAAGATCCCACTTTGTAGCGTCGAATTCCTCCGGCTCTACAGCGTTGCCCGACGACAGAATCTTATAGTGCTGGTCGAAGGTGGCGCGGCTCATTCGTCCGACGTATGTGCCACCGTTGGCGTTCGTTGTCGGCACTCCTATCTCGGCCTGCAAGCCGTAGTTGCCCACGTAGAGACCCTTGAGGTCGACGAGGACCTCAGTGCCCACGGGCAGGAACGAGTAGAGGCCGCCCTGTGCAACAGAAAGGAGTATGGCACCCGTAGAGTCCTGTATGGCAAGTTCGTTATAAATATTTCCCTGCTCATCGCTGCTTGTCACCACACCCTTTATCTTCAGGTCGCCGGTCACTTGCTCGTAAGCCTTCCCGTCGCGGTAGTCGGTATTGATTGCCGACTGATACTTATCCTTTAATGCCGCAATGGAAATGACATTGTCGTCGGTGAGGGCGTTGTTGCCAAAAGGAGTCTCATCGTATCGTGCCCCTGCGTAATCATCGCCCATGCACGATGCGAAGAGAACGCCCGCAAGTGCTAAAGCTATGTATGATAATTTCTTTTTCATTGTCATTTTTTATTGTATTGTCGTGTTGTCACTACCGTTTAGTGGTGCTACCGACTAAAATTTGTATGCTACGTTGAGCATTCCGTTGATGCCGTTGACGTAGTATTTCTTTACGTTACGTGAGAACTTGTATGCGCGGTCCGAGCGTGTACCGTCGTTCTTGAGTGTATAATCGGAACGGCTCTGCTCATATCCACCGCTGACAATCTTCTGATTGTTGAGAATATTTGTTATCATCAGGTTGATTGACAGGCTTCCGTGCTTCAGATAGATGCTCTTTCCGATTGATCCGTCGAGCATGAATCCGCCTTTACCCTTGGCCTGCGCCGGAACGACGTAGTTGCCGTCGTTGTCGACATCGCCCGCGTTGACGAGCGTCTGACCATAGCGGCGTGACGGCGCATAGGAGAGATAGATGCGGTCGTAGTAGTTACCGTTGAGGTCGATGAACCATCCTCCCTTGTGGAAACTGAGAATAGCGCTGTATGCCGACAGCGGAGTTCCGCTCTCCCTCATATTCTTGTTGTAGACGATGTCGTCGGTATATGTGGCCTGAGTGGAGTTGAGATAGCGCACGCGGGCATTATTGATGTTCTTGGCATCGCTCCATGTGCCTATGGTCTTGAAGTTGAGGAAACTTGTAAGCTTAAAGTCAAGACCGAATTCCACACCGTAATAATTCTTTTTCATGTCCGTCATAGAGACGTACGAGAACGAGTTGATATCGTCGAAATAGTAGTTCTGCCATTCGGTGACATTCGACAGATGACTGTAGTAGGCGCTGATGTTGGCGTGCAGCCAATTGTTGATGTACTGATAGTTGAACTCCGAACTGAAAACATCCTCGTTTTTCAGGTTGTCGACGAAGTCGTTGTTCATCTCAGGTGATACGAATGCTGTCGTTGCCTGAGGCGCGCGCTTCTCGTATCCTATTCCCAACGATACGGTGTTTCCTGCACCGAGGTCGAGATTACCGTTGAATTTTCCACCTCCCGAGATGAATTCTGCCGTACCGCTCTTTCCGAACGAATTGTTGGCGAACATACCGTTTCGCATGTTCCCGTGGCGGTTCATGCCGTCATATCCTATCTTTGCTGCAACGGTGTAGTGGAGAATGCCGACAGTCTGGTCGAAGGAACTCCACAGCTTGCCCTGGCGCACCTTGAGGTCGTAGTCGTAGCCGAAGCGGTCGCCCTCGTAGACGAGCTTCCCGAGACCCTGTGTGCCCATAGTGTTGAGGTCGTACTGCACCCTGGGGTCGTCGGTAGCGTATGTGCCGATGGCGTAAGTATTGATATTATGGAAACTCTTTGCTCCGAGCAGATCGTCCATAGTCTTGTAGTGATGGCCAATATTCTGGCCGAGGATGATACCCGCGTTGAGCTGCTTATCCTTGCCGATGCGCTTGTTGAGCGTCGATGCCATGTTCACCATCATATTGTTGTTGTGCTTGGCCTCGAGGTAGTAGAGTGCGTCGTTGCCGTTCTTAGCAGCCTCACGGTTAGCATAGTACAGACGGTCCCAGTTGATTTGGCGGTTGGCTTTTGTCTGCCACCAGTCGACAGCTGTCTGCCAGTCGGCGAGGGCCTGTGAGGTACGATAGCGGCTGTCGGTAGCGTCCCACACGTCATAGTAGCTCGACGGCAGATTCTTCCAGTAGTCGGGCTGCGGGTTGTCGGTGTTGTTGTAGTTCAGGCGGGTACTCTTGTAGATGGAATACTTTGCGAACAGCGAAGTGGTCAGCTTAGTATTGTCGTTGATATTCCAGTCCCAGGTGAGTATTGCCGACGGTGCGAAGTCGTTGACTACGCGGCTGTTACGCTTGTGACCATTCTGGTAGCCCCAGTAGGGATTGTACTGATAGTCGTTGGCGAGCCAGTAAGCCTCGTCGGTGCTTGCTCCCTGCGATGCCCTCTCGGTGGGGTTGCCCCATGTCGAGAAGCTCAGAGAGTGTCCGTTCTTCCATTTCTTCTGTACGCCGAAGAAGTAGGAGAGTGCGTTGTAGAACGTTCCCTCGACATATCCGCGGTTAGCCCACCGGTATGTGAGGTTGGCAGCGAAGGCCCATCCGCGGCTGTTGAATCCCGAGCCGTAGGTGTACATTCCTCGAAGGGCGTAGTTGCGGTTGGCAGCCGAGAGTGTTATGCGGTTGCCGGCGGCCATTGACCCTGCGCGGAAGTCGTAGTTGTTGCTTCCTGCCATCCCTGCCACACCGAAGTTGTTATCCTCGAAAGGCAGCGCGAAGTCGACATTCTTCGTTTGCTGGTTGAGACCGCCGACGAGCGAGTAGCGGAACTGTCCGCTCTCCATGTCGTTCATAGGAGCACCGTTGATGTAGATATCGTTGTATTTCTGGTTGAAAGCACGATACCTGAATCGCAACGGCGAGAAAAGATAACCTACCTCAGAGGCGTAGACGTTGCTGTTAGAGTTGAGGATCGTGATGTTGTCGCTCATGTCCTCGTCCTCTCCGAGCTGGGCCTCAGTGAATGTGAAAGCCTGCTCGTCAAGAGCATTGGCCGTTTGCTCCTGCTGGCTGGCACCGTTCTTTGGCTCTTGGGCCATGGCGGTCGACGCGCAGCAAAGGGCTATCACAGCTATTTTCAGCTTTTTCTGCATAAAGTGATTAAATTAATTGTGTATTTATAATGTGCAAAGTAACGAAATAAATTTTAAAAAGAAAAGGTTTTATCCATTAAAATTCAGTTACTGGTGCAAATAAATGAAATAAACATACAATTATTTGAAATTATTTCACGATATTTGCAGCGTGAAAGCATCAGTCCCCGAAAAATGGCCTTCAAACGGCTCTAAAAGAGGTTGGATGCGGGTAGCGAAGAAAACAAAATTTAAATATAGAAATGAGACGAATTTTATTAGTTTTATTGGGTGTGACACTCTTTAGTCTCGCATCCTCCGCACAGCAGAAACTCCAGGGCTATGCCGTTGGTTTCTACAATCTTGAGAACCTCTTCGACTATACCCATGATGAGGGTAAGAAAGACTATGATTTCCTTCCCGACGGCTCCTACCACTGGAACGAGATGAAGTACACTCATAAGCTTCACAACATGGCCCGTGTACTGTCGGAGATGGGCACCGACAAGATTCCCGACGGCTGTGCGTTCATCGGCGTGTCGGAGGTGGAGAACGACCACGTCCTCCGCGACCTTGTGGGTCAGCCCGCCCTTGCCGCCCGCAACTTCAAGTTCTGCCATATCGAAGGCCCCGACCGCCGCGGCATCGACTGCGCACTGCTCTACAATCCCAAGTACTTCAAGGTCAACGACGTGCGGCTCGTGCCATACGTTCCCGACCTGCCCAAGGACAGCACGTTCAAGACCCGTGGCTTCCTCACCGTCAGCGGCGAGCTGGCCGGTGAGCCCGTGGCCGTGGTGGTGTGCCACTGGCCGAGCCGTTTCAGTGGTTCGTTCTATCGTGAGACTGCTGGTCGTGAGGTCCGTGCCGTCAAGGACTCTCTGCTGCGTGCCAACCCCGAGAGGAAAGTGTTTGTCATGGGCGATATGAACGACGACCCTACCAACAGCAGTATGTATGAGAAGCTTGGGGCAAAGGAGAACATCGACGAGGTGAAGGCCGACGAGATGTTCAACCCCTGGTATAATACCCTCGTGAAGGGCCATACGGGCACACTGAGGTACAACGGCAACTGGAATCTCTTCGACCAGATTGTCATGACGCCAAATCTCCTCAACCAGAAGGGTAGGAGAGACTTCTCAACTCTGAAGTACATCTCGCACCAGATATTCCGTCGCGACTACCTCTTCCAGGACAGCGGCAAATATAAGGGCAACACCAAGCGCACCACTGCCGGTGGCGTATGGCTCGACGGCTACAGCGACCACCTGCCCGTAGTTGTCTATTTGGCCAAGGCTGTCGCCGGAAAATAACGCTTGCTTCACAGCTCAATGCATCCGTTGCAGCAATCGGACAGCCGGTCCGGCAGTTGCAACGGAACGAGTTTTCCGCACCGGAAAAACCCTTTCCGGAACGGAAACAATAGGGGCAAATAATCGAAAAAATATTTACAGCGAATCAATACATGCCATTTCGGCTTGCAAAACGGTCCATTTCAGCTTGCGAAATGGACCGTTTTGCGTTGTGAAATGGGCCGTTTCGCAACGCCAAATGGGCCGAATTTGTAAGTCGTTGACATTCAGCGAGTAAGCGGAACGGTTCGACGAGAATTTTGTTTTGAATTATATTTACAGATGATGCGAAACATTTTCGCCCTCTGAATCTGCCAAAGACGTCATTCGCCGAGTACTTCCTCGAACATCTTTGAGTAGTATTCGGCCTTCTTCTCGACCTTCATGGGATAGGCACGACTGCTGCTCGGCTCACGGTATAGACGGAGCGTGCGTCCCTCGAAATCGAAGTTGACGAACGATCCCATCTTCATCTTCTTGGCATCGCGGATGCCGTAGTGCGATGTGAAGATGGTTGTGGCGAGCTGTCCGGCGCACAGTACGGCCCGACACTGCGATAGGTGGTGGAGCAGACCGTCGATGTCGGCCTGCTCGATGACCTCCAAGTCCTTGTCGGAGGCGGTGCCCTTCGTCCTGCGAATCTTCACACAGGTGTCGAAGATGGCAATGCCTTTCTCGGCGAGGAAATCCTTCAGCTCGTCGAGGCGCCACGTTTTCTCGCCCGGTTTCACGAAGTGCTCCTTGTCGCCGAAGAAGCACAGTCCGATAATCCTCCACATATCGTTCATGAAGTTGGGGTAGTACCACTCCATGCACCACCGTTTCGGGGCCGGAGGAAAAGTGCCCAAGAGAATCAGTTTGGCATTCTTGGGCAGGAAAGGCTCAAAGGGATGAGTCTCTATATCCATTTCTTGTTTTAGTCTTTTTATGTGTTCTCGACTGTTAGATGGCTGACGCGTGGCATTAGTCTGATTGTCAGGTGTTTGCCCGTGCACTATTCTATGCTGTCAGTCCTTCTTTATCAGTCCCTCGATGTACTTGCAGAGAATTGAAATTCCGCGTTCGTTCTCGCCACCCTGCGGGATTATGATGTCGGCATGTCGCTTGGTGGGCTCGATGAACTGCTCGTGCATAGGCTTGAGAACCTTCAGGTATCTGTCGACAACCATCGACACCGTGCGCCCGCGGTCGATGGTATCGCGCTGGATATTGCGTATGAGCCTCTCGTCGGGGTCGCAGTCGACGAACACCTTCAGGTCCATCATGTCGCGCAGCTTGCGGTTGATGAGCGTCATGATTCCCTCGATTATTATCACCGGCTTAGGCTCCACATGTATGGTTTCGGGCAGGCGGTTGCTGATGAGGTAGCTGTAGGTGGGCTGCTCGACGGCACGTCCGTGCCTCAGTTCGTTGACCTGCTCGATGAGCAACTTCCAGTCGAAGGCGTCGGGATGGTCGAAGTTGATGGCCTTGCGCTCCTCGTCGGTGAGGCCAGTGGTGTCGTTATAGTATGAGTCGAGCGGGACGACGGCCACGTAGTTGGGCGGAAGGGCCTCTACAATTTTCTTTACTACAGTCGTCTTGCCCGACCCTGTTCCTCCTGCAATGCCAATGATGGTTATATGATGGTCTTTCATATTCGTTAGTTTGTAGTTTTCGTGTGAATTATGTTGTCAGATTTTCTCTCCCGTCTGATGACTGTTGCTGTCGTCGACGACCTCAGCGTCGGTGATGTCCTCAGGGTTCTGCATGCGGGCGCGGGCCTCGGCGGCAGCATGGGCGTTGGCACTGTTCTTCTCGAAGGCCTTCCGCATACTGTAAATCTTCCACGCGTCGAGACCTTCCACGGCCCCGTAGAATATCATGCACCAGCCTATGAGTTTCATAACCAGGTCGATAGTCTCACCGGGACGGACGAGGATGAAGCCTCCGATGCCGAAGGTGACGAGCGGAAAAATCCAGAAGAGCACCGGCACGGAAGCGAATTTCGTTGCGCGGGCCAGCGATACGAGCTGGTTGATGGCACCGAGAACGAGGATGAGAGCCAGAACCACGACGATGCCTTTGACGAAACTGCCTGGAAGAAAGATGAGGATGCCACCGAGAATCATGCTCCCCACACCGACGATGGGGAAGGCGGGCGCAGGCCGCTGGATGCGGTAGCCGTCGCTGTCGGTAATCGATTCCGAGGCGCTAAGGCGCTTCTTCGTCGACAGGTAGATGATGAACGAAATAAGTCCGGTGGCGAAGAAGATTCCTCCAATGACTATCGTAAGCCATTGTATGGTCAGACTTCCGTACTGGAGGAGCAATATGCCGACAACAATTGAGCATAAGGCTCTAAAAACTGCACTCTGAAAAATTTTCATGACACATGTATTTTCGGCAAAGTTAGGATTTTCTTCCGACGTTTACAAATTTTTGGCTTATTATTTTATGGCTTTACAGTCGATTGTACTACCTTTGCACGCTGAATTATTCAAGATAACATAAATAATGACAAGACTATATCTGGTGCGGCATGGTCAGACCTTCGATAATGCCGCCAAAATCCTGCAAGGGCAGGTTCAGGGACAACTCGACCCCGAGGGAGTGGCTCAGGCTGAGGCCGTGCGCGAGAAGATGAAGGGCGCACAGATTGATAATTTCGTTTCGAGCGACCTCAACCGTAGTATTCAGACGTGCAAGATAATCGCCGCTCCGCACGGTAAGGACGTCGAAACGACGTTGCTGCTGCGTGAGCGCGACTGGGGCTCGCTGACCGGGAAGTACATCCCCGACCTGCCGAAGGACCCCAAGGACTGGCCCAAGGACGTGGAACCAATCCCTCATCTCAAGGCCCGCGCCCGCAATTTCCTTACGTGGATAAAGGTGACTTACCCTGGGAAGACCGTGTTAGCCGTCGGTCACGGCATCGTCAACAAGGCCATCCAAAGCGTATATTTCAACAAGCCGATGAACGAAATCCCGCGCATGGAGAACGCTGAGGTCCGTGTGCTCGACCTGTGAGGACCGTTGGCGGAAATTATTTTGCCGTTTCCGACAGCCGCATGTATTGCTGTGAATGGCTATATGCCGCGGAGAATACAATAAAAAGAGGGGCATCTGCAACATTCCCGGTATCTGATTTTCCGGTGCTGTTGCCGATGCCCCTTGTTGTTTAGCCGCTATAGTGCGGCAGTTATTGCTTGTCAGAAATTTGATTTAATGTAATTCCTTATCTGTGACCACCGAAACTTCTTGATCCTCCGTTTGAGAAGGAGCCACCGCTCGAGCGGGAACCTCCGAACGAACCGCTGTTGCTTGGTGAGCCGAAGCTGCGCGACGGTGAGCTGAAGCTGCGTGAGGGCTCACTGAAGGTGCGCGACGGTGCGCTGAAACTGCGGCTTGGAGCTGTCTGCGGCTGGAAACTGCTGCGGTTCATTGTCCGGCTCTGGTTGTCGAAGAGGTTGCGGCCCTGCTGCTGGGTGACCGTTGTGCGGGTGCTGCTCTGGGGCACACTGTTGTAGTTGCGTCCCGAACCGAAGGTGCCGAACTTGCGCGGACCGGTCGTATTGGTGTTTCTGTTCTGAGTGCTCGGAGCCATCGACGGGCCTGAGCCGAAGGATCGTGAGCCGCTGTTGTTGAAGCTGCCACGGTTGTTGAGGTTGCCGAAAGAACGGTTGCCGACGTTGCGGTAGTCGCCACGGTTGAAACCGTCGCGCATGCCCACTGCCGGGCGGTTGCCTGGACGTCCCCAGTCGCGGCCGCGGTACCAGCTGTGGCCTCCGTTCATGCGCCAGCTGTGTCCGCCACGGTACTCAACGTAGAAGCGCGGGCAGCCAAAGTAGAAGTAGTCGCGGTATGGGTAGCGGGCGTAGATGCCGAAGTGCCAGTAGCCTCCCGACCAGTATATCGGGCGGTAGAAGTAAGCGGCGTCGCAGAAGGCGCGGTACTGCCAGTCGAAGAGTATGTAGCTCATGTCGAGATTGCGGTAGCGCCAGTAGGTGCCGTAGAGGTCGTCGACGGTGTTTACCCGCATGAGGTAGTCGAGGTTTATCTCGTATGCCGCCTCGTATTGGTCCTCCGTCAAGTTCAGCTCGTAAGCCATCTTGTCGGTAAGGAACAGAGCTTCGTTGCGTGCCTCCTCATAACTCATTGCTGAGGCTGAGACTGTCATGGTGAACAGCATCACAAGGGCAAATATAAACTTCTTCATAGTCGTGTTCTTTAAATTTTCTGATGCAAAGGTAAGGAGAATTGTGGATAATGGGAAAGGAATTCCCCTATATGGTGGGGGGAAAATCCCTATTGTGTCAAATAATGTTTTTTGTGACGTAAAATTAATGTAGAAATATTTGTAATTTCAAAAAAAAAGCGTAATTTTGTACCCAAATAAAGAGCCATCTATATATATAAATAAGGTGGAATGTTATGAAAGAACGGTTTCTATAGGTTAGTATAATCAATAATTAATAATATCTTTTTTTAAATTCAAAGACGATGAATAGACGAAAACTTCTAAGTTTTATTCTTCTGATAGGTCTTGTTTTAGGCGTATCAGGATCGCTCTCGTCCTGTAAGGATTACGATGAGGATGGAGCGTGGAAGGAAAATGTCCAGAGCAACAAGACGCTTCTGGAGGCTCTCTATGGTCAGGTGGCTGAGCTCAAGACGGCACAGTCGAACTGCCGTCAGCAGTGTGACAAACTGAAAGAGCGTGTGGAAAAGCTCGAAGGCCAGGTCTCGACCAACACTCAGGATATTGCTGATCTGAAGGGAAAGATCAAGAACCTTGAGACTGCCGACTCCCTTCTGCAGAAGGCTATTAACGATGCCAATGCGCGTATCGACTCTACCAACCGTGTCGTCAACGACATTAAGAATGGAGTCAAGGAGAACAAGGATTCTATCGACGCTCTCCGCGCTCGCCTGGCCGACTGTATCAACATGTGTAACAACACGGCTCTCCGCGTAGACGGCCTTGCTGACAGCCTTGTCAACCTGAATAATACCGTCGTCGGTATGCAGGGCGACATCGTTGAGCTCTATCGTAAGGCTTATCAGGATTCTACCGCCGCTGCCGAGGCTATGAAGCTGGCTCATAAGGCTGACTCTATCGCTGAGGCTAACGTCCTCCGCCTCAATGATGCTGAGAATCGTCTCGATAAGGTTGAGGGCAGACTCGGAATAGTTGAGGACCTCGCCAACGCCAACAAGGACGCTATCTCGAAACTCCAGAGTCAGGTCAACGCTCTTCAGAGCCTTGTCAACCTCATTCAGGAGGCTATGAGAAAGCAGGTTACAGGTATCCTCGTCAACGGTACGCTGAACCCTGTCTTCGGTTACTATGCAGTGCCTTCAGGTGACATCCGCTCAACGGTGCTTGCTGCTTACTATGGCAATCCGGGTCAGTTCTACTTCCCGTCGAATGTGGCTTCTGACTATGCCGATCCTAACGGTCCTGTACTTTCGTACTCTGACCTCGAGATTACCGGTCAGGACAGAACAGCACGCAATACTGGGAATGGTACTATCGTCACTGCAAGCGGTACTCCTGAAAACGGCAGCTATATCGGCAATGCCGGTGATATGTGGCTCACTCTGAACCCGTTAGATGTCGATGAGACTGGTAAGGTATTTACTCTCGTCAACAGCCGTGGCGAGAAGGCTCCTATGGATCTCACTCCTGCTGAGGCTTCCAACGACCTCCTGTCGTTCGGTTACACCCGTGCAAGCGCTAACGGCCTTTATAAGGTCCGTGGCACCGTTACTCCTTCTGACGCCTCTTCGCTCACTCCTAAGGTCGACATGCAGGAAATCAAGGATGAGGTCAAGACCCTCTATCACGATTGGAAGGACCGCGCACAGAACGGCGGACTCAAGGTTAACATCAGCCAGCTCGCCGGTGTAATCTATGACAACATCCATGATGTCCTCCCGGCTCTCGCTCTGAAGACTTCTTGGACCACCAAGACCGCCAATGGTCAGGATTCTGCTCATTCGGTCATCTCGCAGTATTGCGTTGCTGGTGCTGCCATCCATCCGTTCTCGTTCGGTACTCTTGCCGGCAAGACTTACACTCCGCTGCCAACATACTCTGGCATCGAGGATATCGACGGCAACATCGACCATATCTCTATCCGCGAAATCACTACCGGTTCTTACGTTGCTGACGTCTACGACGCTAATGGCAATAAGATCGGTACCTTCAGCATGACTGAGCTTCAGGACCTCGTCAACCAGATCAACGGTTCTCTCTCAGGTACTCAGAGCCAGGTCAACAACATGATTGATAATGTGAACAATACTATCAACGAGGCTAACGACAAGATTGACAAGCTCAATGAAATCATCTCTCGTTACAACAAGTGGGCTAACCGCGTGAACGGCTGGTTCAGCCGTGACGGAAACAACGATATCAACCGCTCGCTCCAGCCGGTTCTCTTCTACGGCTCTGGCAACGAACTCGCAAAGCTTGGTAACACAAAGTATGGTACTGCCATCCTCCCGAGTGGTTCTAACCTGCTCGGTACAACCTACACTCTTGAGATGCTGGCTCCGGCTTACATGAAGTGGGTTGCTGTTACCAACGTGTGGAACGACAACAATGCTGCCCTCAAGGACGCTGTCAGCGCGCAGAAGGGCAATGCTGCTCTGAAGGCTGCTCTGCAGAAGGCTAACAACGGTACCAACATGAACACGGTTCTCTATGGTACTACTCGCAGCTTCACCCTTGGCACTCTCGAGTCGGGTAAGGTTTACGAGGTCACTTATGCTGCTGTCGACTTCATGGGCAAGAATGTCGTACGTAAGTTCTACTTCAGCGGAAAGTAATCAAAACATAAAAAAGCGGATACCCTTGTGGTATCTGCTTTCAATAAAAAATCTATCACAATCATGAAACTAAATAAGATTCTTTTTTCAGCAGCCCTGCTCTCAGCAGCCATGACAGCTTCGGCACAGGAACAGCCTGCTGCAAAAACGGTTTACGACTTCAATCCGCACTGGTATGTCCAGGCTCAGATTGGCGGTCAGTACACCCTTGGTGAAGTGAAATTCAAGGAGCTCGTCAGCCCTAACGCACAGGTGGCTCTCGGCTATCAGGTCAACCCGGTATTCGGCATGCGTCTCGCTGTCGGCGGATGGCAGAGCCGCGCCGGATGGAAGGTAGCACCGTTCTCCACCCTTACCGCTGACGGCACTGAGCGCGCTTACGCTGGTGGAAACTATAAGTGGAAGTATAAATATGTGGCTCCGGCTCTCGACTTCACTTTCAACCTCAGCAACCTCTTCTGCGGATTCAATCCTAACCGTCTTGTCAACGTCAGCGCTTTCCTTGGCGCAGGTGCAAATATAGCATTCGACAACGACGAGGCTCAGGATGTGTCGAACTACCTTTCTTCGACCGTTTTCCCCAATACCGACCAGAATCTTGAATATCTCTGGGACGGCACCAAGACTCGTTTCGTGGGACGTGGCGGCGTGATGGTCGACTTCCGTCTCAGCGACCGCGTGTCGCTCGGCTGCGAGATTAACGCTAATGTCCTCAACGACAAGTACAACTCGAAGAAAGCCGGCAACCCCGACTGGTACTTCAACGGTCTCGTTGGCGTGAAGATTAATCTCGGCGGCAAGACCTATACAGCTCGTACCGTAGAGGCTCCAAAGCCTGTTGAGCGTATCGTGGAGCGCGTTGTGGAGAAGCAGGTCCCGGCTCCGGCTCCTGAGAAGAAACCGGTTAAGCAGATCCAGCTCCGTCGCGACGTATTCTTCCCGATCAATGTCACTAAGGTTCAGACCAGCGAGGAGAAGAAACTCCAGGATATTGTCGATTATATGAATGAGTATCCTGAGACTAACGTCCACATCGTCGGCTATGCTGACCGTGGCACCGGTACTCGTGCCATCAACAAGAAGCTTGCTGGTGAGCGTAGTAAGAATGTCGCTAAGGATCTCGAGGAGAAGGGTGTCGACCCGACACGTATCTCTTATGAGGAGAAGGGCGACGTCGTTCAGCCGTTCCAGGAGAATGATAAGAACCGTGTGAGTATCTGTATCGTAAAGTAATATACTTACGAAAAGATAGATAACCTAAAAGCCTTGCCCAATGCTATGGATTAAAGAGTGTTGGACCGGGCTTTTTCTTTATTCAGTAAATATTCAATAGGAAGATGAAAAAGATTACTTTAATTGCCGCTTTGTCGCTCGCTGCTGCCTCGGCCAATGCTCAGGTGCTTGCCGACGGCTACTATCGCGTGCAGAACAGCAACACCAAGCGGTGGGCTGTCCTGGCCGACGACAAGGCTTATGTCGACGAGAATGTCGGCGGAGTGGGCGCTGTCAACCTTGAGGCCATACGCACTTATCTCCATTTCGATAAGATTGTATCCAATCCGGGCTCTATTATCAAGTTCACATATAGTAAAGCCGGCAAGGGCTATGTGCTCTCTGCCCAGGGTGCCAACACCCATACGATGCTCGCCAACTATGGCGACTACTATCTCACGCTGACCAAACAGGGCAAGACTTATGTGGCATCGGCTTATGCTAAGGGCTTTAATATCCACCTTGCCGATGAGCGTCTCAATGGCAATGAGACCGAGGATAGCCTCGGATATATGCAGCCGTCGGGCAACGACCGTCAGAACTGGTATATCACACCGCTCGACGCATCGTCGGCCGACAACTATTTTGGCTTCCAGCCCACACTGACAGCCAACGGCAAGGATTACCTTCCTTTCTATGCCGATTTCGCTTTCACGAAGTATTCCGACGGCATCAAGGCTTATTATGTCGATGGCGTGAAGGAGCGAGCCGGCGTTGCGCGTCTGCATGAGATAACAAGTGATGTCATTCCAGCAGGTTTTCCGATGATTATCGAGACCGCCTCAATGGAGCCTTCGTCCAATAAGGTGAACATTGTCAGCAGTAATGCCGCTGCACCCACCGACAATCTGCTTTCCGGTGTGTACTTCTGCTCAGCTATCGACCTGCTCAACTGGTGGGACGGAACGTCAAAGGACCACAATGTCTATACCCTCAACGACCCTACAACGATGCGCGTCCTTGCCGTCGAGAACGGTGATCTGGTACTGAAAAAGTCGACAGAGAAATACATCCCTGCCAATTCTTTCTATCTCAAGGTCAGTGCCGATTGCGCCGATGTCGTAAAATTTGTCGACTCTGCCACCTTTGATGCCACCACCGAGCCTGACCCACCAACGGGAATCGCCTCTGTGACGGCTGATAAGAATGCTGTTTCGGCCCTCGTTTATAACCTCAACGGACAGTGCGTGTCTGTTTCGGGTCTCGAGAGCCTTCCTAAGGGCGTTTATATAGTCAATGGAAAGAAAGTGGTAAAGCGCTGATATGTGTCCCTCAACGGGCTTGCTATCACATTATTAAGGCACCATTTAGATGTAAAGTCGCCTTGATTCAGTTAAGGATGACATTTAAATTGAATTTTGAAAACCGTGCATCACCGTCTCGTTGGCGTATGATGCACGGTTTTAGTTTGTTGGTTTGCGTCTTGTGCAAGGGCTTGTAGAGGAGGATTTTTGCATCGCTTGTCAATGCACAGATGCGCTTCCCGTTGTCCGATTTCGGTTTCCTGCCGTTGCTGCGGGCTACTTTTCCGTTGCTTTTAGCTCGAAACGGTGTTGCTAAAGGCACCGAACGCTATTCCTGAGCCGTATTTTCCGGTCTCACCGTCGGTTTAGAACGTGCGGGTAATCTTCAGGTTCAGAACCGGGTAGACGACGAGAGCTTTCAGCAATCCAATCTTGTGCTTGATGTTCTTAGGATAATCGTAGAGGTCACGGGCCATGTCCACCCGCTCCTTAGTGTACGAATAAGTCACAATTTCAGTCTCCGGGTCTACAGTCTTGTGCTCCACAGTCCTGTCGGTATATACCTTCGGCTTCCCTCCCCAGAACAGGAGTCCGGCGTCGAACCCAATCTTCCACTTTGGCTCCACCTTACTTATACGTCCCTGATAGCCAAAGCCGATGTACGGTTTGAATCTGTTTACCTTCGCTTTTACCTGTATCATTCCGTTCTCATCGGGATCGATATAGCATTTCTCGTCTGTTCCCTTGAACTTTCCGATGTAGTATTGCATGCGTCCGTAGGTCACTAACCGGTTGGCTATCTGATCGTTATATATCTCCTGATCGTTGTAGGTGTAGAAAGGTTTGTTGTTTATGGCCTTCTCGTACATCTTGTCGTACATTCCCACGGCGAGCATAGTGGTCATGTCGCCCTTCGAAACCTCAGCGTCGGCAAACCGGCTGTTGCCCCAGTAGAATCCCGCACTGACATACCAGTGCTTGTTCGTGAACGGCATAACGTCGACGATAAGACTGGCATTCCAGAACTTAGGACGGCCTTCCATGACAAGTTTGTCGTCGACATCGTAGCCGGTGAGCTCCTTCATGTGGCCTTTCAGCTTGTCGAATTTCGTCTCTATGCGGTTGCCTTCCTTGTCGTACATCTTTGCCGGCTGGTCGCCGACACGCACCTCAAAGTTCATGTCGTGGACGAAATGAGGCATCGACGACAGTCCGGCACGCAGTCTGACGGTGTTGCTGACTTTCGTTCCTACTTCAAAACCGATACCCGTCGACCCTCCAGTCAGACTGACATCGACGTTGTGGAACGGCTTTTCGTCGGTGGTGATGGGCGGCAGAGTGCTGCTCTTGGGTTCCTGTGCGTTTGCCCATAGTGGCATCATAGTGGCCATCAGGGCTGATAGAATCATCTTATTCATTCAGTATTAATCTTTTTCGTGGTGGATATTCCGTCGCAAAGTTACAAAAAAAATCGCTAACGCTAATCAAAATGACATAATAAGCTAAGATTTCGAAAAAAATGCTTAACTTTGTAGCTTTAAAGCGGATAGCATAACAGAAATACTGATGAAATATAAGACTATTATCCTTGGAGCACTTCTTGCCTTTCCTTCGTGTGTTATGGCACAGGGATGGACCGGTGTCGACAAGGAGATTGTAGAAAAGTGGAATCCTCTCGACAGCCTTTCGTATAGTGTTGAGATTCAGGGCAGTGTGTCGTGCGGCCGGACTCCATTGTGGCTCAATGCCAATAAGTATGGACTCAGCTCCCTCGACAAGACCAACGGTTACGTCCGTGGCAGCGTTTTCCGTCCCCTCTCTGTCGACGACGGACGCAAATTCGGCCTCGGCTATGCTGTCGATGTTGCCGTTCCCGTCAATTATACAAGCAAGGTTGTTCTCCAACAGGCTTATGTTGAGGGCCGTTGGCTTCACGGATCCCTCACCATCGGTGCCAAGGAGGAGCCCATGCAGCTCAAGAATGCCTTCCTGAGCAGTGGCTCGCAGACCAATGGCATCAACGCCCGACCCGTTCCGCAGGTGCGTTTGGCCATTCCCGATTACTGGACAGTGCCTCTCACGCGCGGCTGGCTCCATCTTAAAGGCCATTTTGCCTTCGGCATTCTCACCGACGGCAATTGGGAGGCCGATTTCACCAACCGTCAGCACCGGTATACCGATAAGGTTCTGTACCACTCTAAAGCCGGATATCTGAAGATAGGCAACGAGGAGCGTTTCTGTCCCTGGTCGCTGGAACTCGGTCTCGAGATGGTTACCCTCTTTGGTGGAACAATCTACTCGCCCGACTCCACCGGCACCATGCAGCAGATGAAGGCCGGCAGCGGCATCACCGACTACTGGCATGCCATCTTTGGTGGCGGCAGCGATGCCGGTGAGGTGATATACAAGAATATCGAGGGCGATATGCTCGGCTCGTGGGTCGCGCGGCTGAACTACGACGGCGACTGGAGCAGTTTCTCCCTGTATGCCGACAAGTTCTTCGAGGACCATTCGGCCATGTTCCTTATGGACTACGACGGCTACGGAACGGGCGATGAATGGCAGGTGAAGAAAAAACACCGTTATCTCATCTACGATCTTAAAGACTGGATGCTCGGTTTCGAATATAACTACAAACCCGATTCGTGGATCAACGATTTCGTTTTCGAGTATCTCTACACGAAATATCAGAGCGGCCCCATCTATCACGACCACACCGCAGCCATCGCCGACCACCTCGGCGGTAAGGATAACTTCTACAACCACAGCTTCTATGCCAGCTATCAGCATTGGGGACAGGTCATGGGCAATCCTCTCTACCGATCACCTATATATAATACCGACGGCACCCTCGATGTCAAGGACAACCGTTTCGTGGCCTTCCATCTCGGCCTCGGCGGTCATCCCAACGAATATCTCCGCTGGCGGATGCTCGCCACATGGCAGGAAGGGTGGGGAACCTACGATATTCCTTACACCAAAAAGCACCATAATGTCAGTCTGCTCGGCGAGACCTCTTATCGTCTGCACAACCTCCGGGCGAGCGCTCTCAACGGCGTTACCGTCAAGGCCGGTATCGGTGCCGACTTCGGAAGTATCCTTAACGGACCGAATTACGGGTTCCAACTGACAATTACGAAGACAGGATTATTAAAATTTTAAGTTTACGATGAAACGATTTTTCTTCCTTTCAATATTCTTTTCTGTTGTCGCCCTGTGCCTTTCGTCGTGCGAAACCGACACCATCGACGGCGACGGCCATGTCGAAGGATTCTGGCATTTAGAGCGTATCGAGACCCTTGCTGCCGACAGTGCGGGCACCGTGCGCACCGTTGCCGAGGCCGATGTTAGCGACAAGCTCGTTTTCTGGTCGTTCCAGCACCGTCTGCTCGAGCTCGACGACAAGGCCGATGCCACCGACAGAATCCTCTGCCGGTTTACTGCCGACAACGGAACGCTGACCATTGGCGATACCTACGTCCCCACCTATGGTGCCGACTCCATCGTCAGTGATGCCTCTATCCTTGCGCGTTACGGCATGACGCATCTCCATCAGACCTTCAAGTACAGCGTCAAGAACGGCAAGATGACCCTCACCGGCGACGACGTGCGCCTCCATTTTCGGCAGTTCTGATCCCACGGAGCCGCTCCGGCCTTATACTAAGGAGTAAGGGCTGCTCCCGCGTTTCTTTACTATGAGGTCTATAGCGTAGTGAAAAACGGTATAAATGGCAGCATCAATGATGATTATCATTGTTGCTGTCAGTGTGTCATATAGTGCTGTGTTGAGTATGATGAACAGCAAAGCCAAGCATATAATCACCATAAGTGCCTGATGCTGAGTCAGTCCGGCGCGCATCAGCTTGTGGTGGATATGATTCTTGTCAGCCTTGAAGATAGGCTTGTGGTGCAGCAGACGGACGATGATAACTCTTACGACGTCAAATACGGGCACCATAAGCAGCGTCACTGCTATCAGCATCGACTCCCTGCGGTAGGGCATCACGTTAGGATTGTTCATCGAGAACTTCACAAGAATCGTGCCAAGAATGTATCCGAGGGTCAGACTGCCCGAATCTCCCATGAAAATCTTCCTGTTTTTCTCGGCATTTCCGAAGATATTGAAGAAGAGAAACGACACTATAACTCCTGCCAGTCCGGCTATGAGGATGCAGTAGACCGTCAGTCCCTCAAGGTAGAAGCAGTGGAAAAATCCCACAAGCGCTATCAGGCTCAGCGACCCCGACAGTCCGTCGATGCCGTCGATGAGGTTGAAGGCATTCATGATGAACACGAGCACGAACACCGTCAGCGGTGCCCCTATATAATAAGGTATAGCGTAGATGCCCATGAACCCGTAGAAATTATTTATGTACAGCCACGACATTGGTGGCAGCAGAGCTGCTATAATCTGTGCTACGAATTTAGTCATCGGCGAGAGTCCCACCACATCGTCGATGAGGCCTATGGAGTAAATCAGCAACATGCCGATGGCGAAGGCCACAGCCCAGGAGTTCACCTCGAGCTTTCCGCCACGGTAGTTGTAGCTCAGCACCACGAGGGCGATGATGGTAGCAATGACCATGCTTGGCAGAAAGCTGATGCCTCCAAGTCGCGGAATGGCATTCTTATGAACCTTGCGCTCATTGGGAATGTCGTATAGATTCCGTTTTTTGCAGAAGTTCAGTATCTGTGGTATGAAGATAAATCCACATGCTGTGCTCAGAATTAAAGCTAACAAAGATAGGAGTAATGTTCCTGTCATAATCTTTTCTTTTATGTTATAACTCTCTTTCTACCCTTTTATTGCCTTTCGGCGTTGCTTTTTTATAACATTAACTTGTAAATTTTTGCGTATTAGGGATTTTTGCGTATCTTTGCCGTTAAACTATGTAATTTACTGATAAAGGATATGGATTTAAAGAATATACGCATTGCTGTTGCCGGCACAGGTTATGTCGGTCTCAGCATCGCCACGCTGCTCAGCCAGCACCATCAGGTTGATGCCGTCGACGTCGTGAAGGAGAAAGTCGATATGATCAACCGCCGCCAGTCGCCCATCCAGGACGAGTATATCGAGAAGTATCTGGCCGAGAAGGACTTACACCTCACGGCCACCACCGACGGCGCTTCGGCCTACCGCGATGCCGACTTCGTGGTTGTCGCCACACCGACGAATTACGACACAAAACGCAACTTCTTCGATACGTCGCATGTCGAGGAGGTCATCGAGCTTGTCATGAAAGTCAACCCCAAGGCCATCATCGTCATCAAGTCGACGATACCTGTCGGCTATACCGAGAGTGTTCGCAAAAAGTACGGCAGCGACAACATCATCTTCGCACCGGAATTTCTCCGCGAGAGTAAGGCCCTCTACGACAATCTCTATCCGAGCCGCATCATCGTAGGGCGTCCCGAGGGCGACGCCCGTCTTGACGCTGCTGCCCACACCTTTGCCGCCCTCTTGCAGGAGGGAGCCATCAAGGAGAATATCGACACGCTGTTCATGGGGCTCACCGAGGCCGAGGCCGTGAAGCTCTTTGCCAACACCTATCTCGCTCTACGCGTGAGCTATTTCAACGAGCTCGACACCTATGCCGAGCTCAAAGGGCTTAACACTCAGAACATTATCAAAGGTGTATGCCTCGACCCACGCATCGGCAGCTTCTACAACAATCCGTCGTTCGGCTATGGCGGCTACTGTCTGCCTAAGGATACCAAGCAGCTCTTAGCCAACTATAAGGACGTGCCGGAGAACCTTATCCAGGCTATCGTCGAGAGCAACCGCACGCGTAAGGACTTCATAGCCAACCAAGTATTGCAGAAGGCCGGCTACTACGACTACTACAACCGTGGCGATTTCGACCCCATGGAGGAGAAGAAGTGCGTCATCGGCGTTTTCCGCCTTACCATGAAGTCGAATTCCGATAATTTCCGCCAGTCGTCCATCCAGGGTGTCATGAAGCGTGTCAAGGCTAAGGGTGCCACGGTCATCATCTATGAGCCTACCCTTACCGACGGCACCACATTCTTCGGCAGCCGTGTCGTCAACGACCTCGACGAATTCAAGCGTCAGAGCCAGGCCATCATCGCCAACCGCTACGACCACGTCCTCGACGATGTGAAGGAAAAGGTGTATACCCGCGATATCTTCCGCAGGGATTGAGAATCCCGCAGGTAATCATGAGAGCCATTGACAATCATAGGAACCATTAGAAACGATAGATGACTTATTCTGAATAATCTTTACAGCTCTGCGATATGGTCCGTTTGACGTTGCGAAACGGACCGTTTTGCAATGCGAAACGGGCCGAATGAGGCTGCGAAACGGGCCGTTTTAGAATGCGAAATGGCATGTGTTGGAAAGTGGTTGAGAATGAGGAAGTTAGCAAGGAAGATGGAATGACCTTGTAATGTGAAATATATTTACATACCGATGTGGCTCTTACTGCCGGCCGGTGAGGTGGTAGACGAGCCGGAAGAGGCGGCACAGATTGCGCATACCGAGGATATGAAGCAGTCGGAGCTTCGTATTCTGGCGGTAGGGAAGGGTAGGCAGTACGATGTCGGCATCGTCACCGCTGACCGTGTAGAGACTTATCTGGATGTTCAGCACGTTATAATAGTAGTCGGCAAAGCCTTTGTAAGCCCTAAGCCTGCTGTCGCCGATGAGCGGCCGGTGGGCATCGAGGAGCTGCCTCAGGGCTTTGGCATCGGCGCGCGCCGTAATTCCGTTGCGGTTGAAAGTGTAGTGGTAGAGTCCTGTGGTGACGGTCCTGACGGCCCGTGCGTGGCGGAGGAGGAGCGGCAGCGTGGCTGCGTCCTCGAATTTCCGGCCCCGTGGAAACCGCACCTCGTCGAAGAGGCGTCGGCGGTACACCTTGTTACAGGCGTAGGAGTGGGCGTAGGCGCGGCCGTCGGTCCAGTACTGTGCCATATCGGTGTAGACGGTGTCGGTGAGAGTGGTGCGGAAGAGCTCCGTGGAGCCATCCTCCTTCACCACCGGGAATTCGATGATGTCGTAGTCGGGGTGCGCTGTGGCTATGTCGACGAGCCGTCCGTAGGTATTGTCGGCGAGGTAGTCGTCGGAGTCGACGAAGGTTATCAGTTCGCCGCGGGCCCTTTCGATGCCGTTGTTGCGTGCTACGGATAGTCCGCCGTTGACGGTGTGGACGACGGTAACGGCTGGATTTGCGGTGTAGGCATCGCAGAGCGATGGTGTGGCATCGGTGGAGCCGTCGTCGACGATGATCAGCTCCATACCGGCAACGTCCTGCCTGAGCACGCTGTCGACGCAGCGCGCTATCGTGTCCTCGACGTTATATGCGGGGATGATGACCGAGAGGAGAACCTTTTGTGACATTATCAGTTGCAAAGGTACATAAAATAATTAGGATTGTTGGTTTATTCTTAGTCCAATCGTTTGGTTTTGGCGAAAAAAATCCGTAACTTTGTGCAGAATCTTAAACCTGAAAAGAAAAAAGCTTATGCGAAGACTATTGTTACTCTTAGTAACGGTGCTGTCGGCATTGTCGGCAAGTGCCATGAAACTGACCGTCGACTCAGTGTTGCGGTTAGGCCTTCCGGTAGTCGTTGTCGAGACTGTCGGCGGTGAGGAACCCACAGCAGATGTTGTCTATCCTCCTGAGGGCTGTATCGGTACGGGCATAAAGAACGCCACGAAGGTACCCGGTCGCGTTGTCGTTCTGTCGGCCGAGGGCGATACTATCTTCGACAGCGGCGACTATGTGGACAAGAAGAGCGGCATGACCGTCAAGTACCGCGGCAACTCGAGCAGCGCGGTGGACAAGAAAGCGTTCAAGATTAAACTGCAGAAGAAGGGCGACATGCTTGGCCGCGGCTCCACCTACGCCGACAAGAACTGGGCTCTGCTGAAGAACGACTGGTGCAACCTCAATACGCTCGTGAGCCTGGAACTCTGCCGCCTGATGGGACAGCCGTGGACACCGGCCATGAAGTATGTCAACCTCGTATTCAACGGCGACTACCGAGGGCTGTATATGCTCTCGGAGACGGTGGAGCGGAACAAGGACTGCCGCATAAACGTGGGTAAGGACGGGTACGTCATCGAGAGTGATCCTTACTGGTGGAACGAGGATTTGTCGTTCGACGGGGTCATCGACCAGTACTTCTATAAGTTTACTTTCAAGTATCCCGACCCCGAAGATATTACCGACGCGCAGTTAGCCTATATCAAAAGTGCCGTGGCCGACATGGAGAATTCCATCCTCAACGGTACCTATGAGAAAACCATCGAAGTTGAATCGTTCGTCAACTGGCTGCTCATCCACGATATTCTCGGGACGAGCGACAGCGCCGGATCAAACCGTTTCCTGACGAAGAAGGACAGTACGGGCTCCAGCCGGTTCATGATGGGTCCGGCGTGGGATTTCGACGCCGAGTTCGGTAAGGATTATCGCGACAATTTTGCGCGCGTGCACAACGAGTTCTACTATCAGTATCTCTTCGCGAGCAGCAACAGAACGTTCGCCAATGCGTATGACGATAGGTGGAACTCGGTGAAGGACAGCGTTTTAGCCGCCATGCACGACTACCTCGAGAACTACCGCGCAAGCGATGAGGCAGTGGCCCTCGAGAAGTCGTGGACGGCCGATGATGCCCGCTGGGACCATGGTTGGGCACGGAATTTCGGTAGTACGGTCAGTGAGAATATCGACTCTATAGAGGGCTGGTTCAGCAATCGGGAAACAGTCCTCGACAGCCTTATCGCCGCCACTACGAACGGCATTGAGGAATTGAATTTACGCCATGATACCGGCGACGGGCGGACCTACAACCTCATGGGTCAGGAAGTGGCTCCCGACACTAAGGGCGTTGTCATCCGCCATGGCCGTAAGTATGTGAACAGATAACCGTTACAGTTTTTCAACGGATTAGTAGACCAGCTCCCTGTTGACACCGTCGGCACTGCCCATAGCGGCAAATCGTGCCACGGTGGCGGCGGGGAGTTGTGCTTTCTGCCGCCATGCCGCAGAGCCGTAAACACCGGCCTGCGAGTAGTCGAAGGGCTGGAAACCTATGCGTCGGGCGTTGTCGGTGCTGACAAAGTGGAAATCGCCACGGGCGGGAGCCACAAACAGCGGGTCGACGGTCAGCGAATGGGCATCGTGATGCTGCTGCCAGGCACGCCACGACAGTCCAGCAAAGTCGTAGTGGCCGTTGGGATTGAAGTATATGTTGTTGTCCATGACGATGTTGCCTTTCAGCCAGTTGCCCGTGAGAGTGGTTCCGGAGGTGTAGTAGACGATATTATTTGTGAACGTGAACGACACGGTGCTCTCGATGCGCGAGTACTGCATCTGGTAGTATGTGCCGTCGGCAAAGATGTTGTTTTTTATGATGTTTGCCTTGCCATAGTGGTGGTTGTAGCTTCCGTTCTTCGTGTTGTAGACGAGGTTGTCGGTAATGGTCAGGTAGCTTGAGCCCTCGTCGGTGTATATTCCCCATCCGCCGTAATCGTACGACAGTACGTCGTGGACGATGTTTCCCTTTATCGTTGAGCGCGGTTGCTCGCCGAGGGTGTAGATGCCACCCATGTCCGATGTCTGACGCCAGCCAATGTGGTGTATGTTGTTGTAGGCTATGGTGTTATCGGCTATGGCACTGTGCTGTGTGGCACTGTTGTATCCCCATGTCCATCCGGCCGAGATGCCCGAATAGTAGAGGTCGCCGATGTCGTTGTGGGTGATGCTGACGCCCCGTGCCTGAAGCAGTAGTACGCCGGCGGCGCACGGCATTTCCTGTCCGCAGTGGTGGATGATGTTGTTGTCGACGGTGATGGCGTAGGGCACGGTGGCCTCGCGGGCGTTGAACGTGGGTTCGCCAATCTTCACGGCACTGGCCCCGAGGTCGTAGAAGTAGCAGTGGACGATGCTGCTGCCGTGGGTGTTGTCGTGGAACCATATTGCCGATTCGCCGGTGTTCCTGATTACGCAGTTACGGAAGACTATGCCGTAGGCACCGGCTATGTCGATGGCTGCGGGCCACGATGCCGCCGCCTGCGTGGGGCCGTCGCCGTCGGCGGGTGTAGTGTGGGCGGTACATTCGAAGTCGATATTCTCGAAGGTGATATTGCTTACGGGCCTGGTCTGTGAGCCGTGGATGGTGAGCAGCCGTGAGAGTGTGGGCACGAAAGCCTCGCCGATGGTCTCACCGTGGCGCGGTTTGTAGATTATGCGTCGGTGGCTCCGGTCGAAACACCATTCACCCACGGAGTCGACGGCCTCGGGATAGTCGAGAAATACGCAGCGGCTGCCTTTCTGTATGGGGTTGAGGGGCGGCGTGAAGACTCCCGGTCCGCTGAACTGCATTGTCGATGATGATACGTTGACGGTCGTGGGGCGCCACGTGGTGACATCCCAGTTGTGGAAAAAGCGCACGCGCATGGCCTTAGTCTCATTAGCGGAGAGGGCTGCGAGACGGCGTAAGTCGCTCTTGCTGAACTTTATATCGATATGGTTGACACCGTCGGCGGTGCGCTGCTGACGCATGTCGCTGACGGTTATCCATCCGTCGTTGGGTGTCCGCGCCGACTGTGCCCGCAGTCCGTCGACGTAGAGCTGACGGATGTCGCTGTCGGCGGTGCCATTTGGACTATAGGCCGTGGCCATGATGCCGTTGCCTATGGGACTCCAGCCGCTGAGAGGCCGCCCTCCGATGATTCGCGAGGGGCAGCTGCCGGTGCCTCGGACGGTGATGGTAGCTGCCGCGGAGGCCGTGATTTCGATTGGCGCGGTGAGGAGATAGCTGCCCGGAAGGACATTGACGGTCACCTTACGGCCCTTGACCGCTGTGGCCTTGCGGATGGCCTCGGCTACCGACGAGAACGGACGGGCACGTGAACCGTCGCCACCGGCTGCGGCTGTCGGGGCTACATAAATCTGTGTCTGGGCCACCGCCGTGACGGCAACGCTGACGATTGTGGCTATGATGACGATGATGCGATGCATTATCTTGCCCTCCGGTAGCGCAGTTTCTGCCCGAAATTGGGGCTTATCTTGTTGAGAATGTGCTTGGCAACCTGTGTTAGGACGAGGTAGCGGTAGTAGATTTGAGCTTGCAGCCACGACCCTCCGTTGCTCCTGACGATATGCAGATAGTCGGCCTTTTTGCGCCGGATGTCGTTCGATGTGAAGCCTCCGGCCACAAAAACAGCCATGTCGTAGTTGATACGGCGGAAGGAGGCGTGGAGGCGATAGGCCCTCATGAGGAATTCGAGGTCCATGGGCCAGCGCACGCTCTCGTCGTAAAGGCCTATGCGCCGGTAGGCCTGCGGGGTGACGAACATGCCCTGGTGGGCCACATGACAGAAGAATGGCATGACGGGAAAGCGCTCCGATGGCACCTCGCGGCACTCGTAGCCGGTGGCGGGGTCGCGCATGAGGATATTGCCCTGGTATATGTCGGTTGTGCCGTCGAAGGCCTCGTTGACCTTCTGCAGGGCCCCGGCGAGGAGGTAGTCGTCGGAGTTTATGATGCCTATAACGTCGCCCGTGGCCATCCTGATGCCTTTGTTGAAAGCCTCGCTGATGCCATGGTCGGGTTCGCTTATGACGTGTGTGATCCTGTCGCCGTAGCTCCTGACGCGGTCGAGGGTGGCATCGGTCGACGCTCCGTCGACGATAATGTATTCGAGATTGGGATAGTTTTGCGACAATACGCTCGTTATGGTGCGGTCGATGGTGGCTGCACTGTTGAACGAGGGCGTTATCATTGTTATCTTTATTGGTTTCTCCATTGTCTTGACTTAGTAAATATTGAGCAGAACGGCGAGCTGGAAGAGGCGGTAGGTGCGGCTGTCGGCACATACGAAACGCTTGTCGCCGATGAGCCGCAGACGGGCAGCGAGCGATTGGCGCGCATTGACGAATGTCGACAGCGTGTCGAGTTCGTCGGAGCCCATGAACGGTGCGTAGCCCCGGAGCAGTTCGCAGGCCTGGCGATAGCGCTCGTGGCTGTTGAGGCGTTTGAGGCGCCGGTGCCACTCGTGCATCTGTCCCTGTCCCTGTCCGATGGTGTTGTCGCCGTGCTGCCGGTAGAGGATGTGGGGCTGAGGGTCGAAGACGACTTTGGCCTTTACGGCCAGGGCGATGCTGTAAATCCAGATGTCGTGCATCGGTACGAAATCGGCTCTGAAGGTGTTTACGATGTCGCGTAACTCCTTGTTAAACACCATTGTACAGCCGGGAATGAACTTATAGACGAGCGACTCGCCGAAGGTGAGCAGCGGATTGATTACCGGTCCGGGAATGGGGTTTAGGTTCTCGTCGGTGAGCTGGGTGCGGCTGAAGTACAAGGCTGGCTGTCCGGTGTAGGGCTCCAAGGCCTTGACGGCCGTTGCGAGCTTGTCGGGCTGCCAGTAGTCGTCCTCGTCGGCGAAGGCGTAGAATGGTGCCTCGTGGGCGTCGGCAAGGAGCTGCATGAAGCTGTGGGCCGGACGGAGGTTTTCGCCCTGATACCACGTGAGCAGTCCCCGCTGCTGATAATCGTCGAGGATGCGCTGGGTGTCGCCGTCGGTGGACCCGTCGTCGCGGGCAAGGATATCGGCGCTCACCCCCTCTTGGGCTATGATGGAGTCGATGAGCTCGCGCATGTACCGCTTGCCGTTGTATGTTGATAGAAGAACGTTGACGTGTTGCATTTTATAGTTGGCTGAGAATGTGTCGTGCCACCTCTACAGAGCGGCTGTCGGTGAAATTATCCTGTATTCGCTTCCGGGCTGCCTCGGCGTATCGGCGCTGCAAGTCGGGGTCGGCGAGAATTCTGTCGACGGCAGCGGCATAGGCCCTGACGTCGTTGAGGGGCACCTCCTCACCGGTAACACCCTTGACGTTCACCCAGTTGACTCCGGAGCCTTCGATGTGGAATGTCACCGGCACGCATTCGCAGTACATGGCCTCAGCGAGGGCAATGCCGAAGGCCTCCTGCTTGGTTATGCTCGCAAATCCGAAGATGTCGGCGGCATGGTAGTAGCAGCGCAGGTCGTCGTTGCTGACCTTGCCGAGGAAGACTATTCTGTCGTTGCCGGCAGCCATGGCTTTCAGCCGTTCGGTCTCGGGCCCGCGTCCGGCAATGAGTATGCGGCAGTCGCTGGTAATATAATGTGAGGCCTCGATGAGTTTGTCGATGCCTTTATAGGGTATGTGGCGGCCGACGAAGAGAATCAGCTTTCTGTTGCCGTAGTTGGCTTTTATCGCTGCTATGCGTTCGGCATCGCCGTCGCGGAGGTCGAAGTCGGTGGCTATCATCCCGTTCTGGAGCACTTTCACCTTTTCGCGGTACCTGTATATAGGACTCGACGGGTCGATGTAGTTAGGACTCGTAGCGAGGATGAGGTCGGACTTCTTCAGAGCCGATGTTTCGAAGGGCTTAATGGCCTTGTAGAGGATGCCCTTGGTGAGGATATCGGAGTGCCAGAGTAGGATTTTCTTGCAGTGGGCGGGAAGGATGCTCATCGCTATGGGGTAGACGAAGGGGTTGGGACAGTGGATGATTGCAATGTCGGGGTCGTACTCGCGGCATACTTTCCGCAGATAGCGGCAGTAGCTGAAGCAGATATCTTGCGACGCGATGTTCAGCGACGGGGCCACGCGCCATACTATTGTGCCGTTGACGGTGTCGGTGCGGGTGGGTCCGCTGCCAGCGTAGCAGATGACAATATTACGATAGTCGGTGAGACCTTCGGCGAGGTATTTGGCCACAGTCTCTATGCCGCCCTCGTCGGGGTAATAATATTTTGATATGTGAAGTATAGTTTTTGTCATTGTTTTGATGATGTCGATTATGATTGATTATTGTCGGCGACCTCCTTGTTGCTTACGAAAAATTCGGCCCGGAAAACGTCCTGCGCTATAATAAAGGTGAAGAACGAAAACTGGATTACGGCAACGATACTGAGGAAGATATTCTCCTGATAGAACTGCAGTACGAGGGCGTAGACGATATACGAATATATGCATTTGCCGAAACCGCTGCCGTTGGTGAAAGCGCGGTAGGACAGACCGGAGAAGAAACCATAGACGAGGGCGAAAAAGGCCACGCCTCTCTGTCCGAAATCCTGGTAAAAAGGCTGGAAAATGGTGTATACGTTTGTGGGAAGCGGTACCCAGACGAACTCCTGGAGCTTGTCGTTGACCTCCACCTGATAGCCGAAGCGGGCGAGGAAGAGATAAAGGGTCTCAAAGGTGTGGGAGCCGATCTGCGTGCTGATGTCGCGTGCCACCTTCTCGTAGGCCACTGCCGGTGAGAGGATATAGATGGCGAAGAAGTCGACGAAAGTCATGCTTTCGGCGTTTTTGTCGGACTGTACCTCTCGGGCGGCGTTCATAAGATAGAATAGTACGATGAGAACGGCCCCGGCGATGGCTATCGTCCGCGGCTTGATGACTTTCTTCTCGAAGAGGACAAAAATCGTGGAAAGGAACATGAAAAATATTCCGCCTTTCTCCATGATGGCGAAGGCGCACATAAAACTGGCCATGACGATGCAGAGAAGTTTCCATAGTGGAATTTTCGGAAACTTCCATACGGCTACTATAAACAGCGACTGGTTGATGATGCTGGCATAGCTGAGGAATCCCAACTGCTGCGTTTTCGACACCGACAGGATTCGAAGATTGTAGAGAAGGTCCTGAGTGTCGAACATGGTGACAATCTTCAGAATCTGCCAAAGGTACAGCGGGGAAATGATCATCGATATATAAAAGAGTACATCGAAGATGGTCATATTGCACTTGAAGTCGCTGACGATGGCCGTTGCGGGGCGTGCCACACCCGGCAAGAAGTAGTATGTGACGAGTGAAGAGACGGTGAAAATGGGCACCCAGAGGCAAAGGCTGGTGTAGAATTTCGGCCCTAAGGGGTATAGAATGCCCGACTCAAACTGGAACATGACGAGAATGGCGAGCCATACTCCTATGGTCAGTGTCCAGGGAGAGAAGTAGTCGCCAACCTTCAGGGCTCTGAAGACTACCAACAATATGACGAATATGATGATTAATGCTATGTCCATGTTAAATATTTTTGCTCATTTCGCTTTCCGGCATCTGCTGCTCTGTATCATTTACGCTGAGCGATTGCGGTCCTGTGGCGGCGCGACTTCGCGTTTTGCGGATGAGGATGAACCATGTGACAAGGATTACCGTTATGGTCAGGACAGCGAAAAAGTTGACGATTGGCGATGGGGTGTAGGGGTCGCGGGGCGTCGTCGAATAGTAGACTACAGCAAAAGCCGGTGAGGAACGGTGCAGAAAAGCCGACTGACGGTAGTATTCTATTGTATTCTTCTGGTAGTCGGCGAAGGCGTTATCCCTCTTTTTCATCTTGTCCTCTATGGTCGACTGCTCCTTGACGAGAGTTGTGCTGTCGTGTGCATCGGCATATTTGGCATATTCGGCCTGAGCTTTGTAGTACGCCTTACGGGCACTGAGCATGAGGCTCTTAGCCTTAGCTACCTTCAGTTCGATACCCTTGAGACGGTGATGGGCGAGATATTCCTGGAGGCGCAGGGTGACGGTGTCGGCGATGATGGCGGCTACGGTGGGGTCGTAGTCGTCGACACGTATCTTGATAGTGCCCATGCGGCCCGATGCCTCGCTCACGATGTGGTCCTTGATGAGGGCTGTCTGGTATAGGCGCTTGTCAGCGGCGGTAGTGGGGTTTGCACCGTTGTCGTCGCTGAAAAGGCCCGGACGGCGGTTTTTATATAGGTAGTCCTTATATGTGACGTGATATTTATCGAGATAGGTACTGCCAACGATATTGACAAAACTGTCGGAATGGATGACGTTGTTGTAGACTTCAGGGTTGCGCATGCCCTCCTCGTCGTCGGCTCCCGGCATCGTTTTCAGCCATGCCGAGATATTGCTCATTCCGAGCAGGAGGTCGGTTTCCTTATGCTCGTTGGACAGCTCGGTGAAGGCAGCGTAGCGTTTCGGCGTGGAGGCAGTGTAAATTACTGTCTCGACGACGGTGAAGGCAACAGCCAAGAGGTACAGAAGATAGTGTCTCCTGCACTCGTTGAACGCGCTCCATGGCGTGTGTTGGATTATGGTGTTCTTATGCTCGTTAGTCATTGAGTCATTGTTTGTTAGACGGTAGATGGGTTGTCGGCATTCGGATTGTGGCCGCTATGCCGTTTGCAGCTGCCGACCGTCATCTTATCTTGTAAGTAAGCCCATCCCGGATGCCCTTGATGAGCATTCGCAGTCGGTGCCCTTTGTCGCCCTCAACCAGGAGAATCCTAATCAGTTTATATATAATGTATTCCTTGATGAAATACATTTTCTTCCGGAACGGCACGCTTTTCTTCCGTTTCCGGATAAGGATGATGTGGTTGCGGCACATGCCGTAGGTTCTCGCTGCGTTGTAATCGGGGGTTCCGATGTGGAATATTTTTGAATATTTTCGGTTGCCGATGTGATGGTTCAGAACGTGACGGGTGAGGCATACGATGCGGAATCCTTTTTCGCGGATTGCTATTGAGCATTCGTTGTCGAGGGCGTCGATGGCGAAAGTCTCGTCAACGGGGGCTATTTTCCTTATTGCTTCCCTGGTGAGGACGGTGCCGGAGGTTATGAAAAAGTCCTTGTCGGCGATGTCGGTCGTTTGCCGTTCGAGTCCGCTGACGTTCGGGGTGAAGGCCCCTATGGTGGCATCGGTGCCGTGAAGGCGGGCGACGGCTTGCATGAAACTGCCGCAGTCGGGCCAGTTGCTGTCCTGGTCCATCATCAGAAGCAGGTCGAAGTCACCGTCAAGAACCTTGCGTAGGGCATAGTTGAGGCCGCGGGCTATGCCTAAGTTCTGACCATTCTCCACCCATAGCAGTTTCGCGGCCTCGTCGGCCAAGAGCGCATCGATACAGCGGCGGTTGTCGTTAGCACCGGGGGTATTGTCCCATACGACGAGCCGGTCAACCCAAGGAAGGTAGGTCCTCAGGTTGCTTGCCGTCAGAGCGGCGTCGGGATGATATAATGTAACGAAACCTAATGTTCTCATGTTTCTGCGCCTTTGTTATTTTTTGAGGAAGATGCCACTTGCCGTTCCGTTCACAACCTTGCGGAATTGAACAATGTTCATGCATAGTCCCGGTAGGTTGACAAGAATCAGTACCACAATGATACTGAGGATGTTATGCGATACATAGTAGCCAAGATACGTGCATGGAATGTATATGATGGCCGAGATGGTCGTCGTAATCAGCTGAATGCGGAGAAGTCCCATGCCGTTGAGGAAATAGGAATAACCCAGGCTGAGAATGAGAACGAAAAAGTAGACTCCCATACCAATGGTCAGGTAGAGTGGGATTGTTGTGGAATTGCCGATCCATACGTGGTAAACGATTCCGGAAACGGCCGTCATGATACTTATAAGAACGAGCATAAGGAGGAAGATTATCCTCATTCTGCGCTCCGACTTTTTTATCCATTCAAAGTCGTGACGCTCGTAAGCATCGGTTGTGGCGGTCCAATATGGCGTACAGATGATGGAAAAAGCCAGTAGGACAAGGCTGAAATAGCGGTACGAAATCTGATAGGGCGTGACGGCCGAAGGGGTGAAAAGCTTTGAAATAATGATATTTGAAGTCTGGAAAATCACTGCTCCGGCAATCTGCAAGATAAAGAATTTCACTCCGATAGAGAACAGCCCCTTGAGACGGTCCTTATTGAAGAATTTGTAAGACGGACGAAGATTCTTATACTTATGATAGAAAGTATAGGGATAAGCGAGCAGGTAGACAGCCAATGGCGATGCCGTATTGACTATCGCAACGATAAGGAGCGAACGCTCGGTGGTGAGATAGAAAATGAATGTGGCTGCCAAAGCGAGGGTCTGACCGCACGTGACAAGAAGGTTGTTGGCCGCCGGCAATTGTAGCCCGAGGTAGAAATTACCAATGAATTTGAATACGAACGTCGAGCAAATGAATATTATTGCAACGACGATAATCGTCTCCAAGTTGGGGACGAGAGACGGGTTTACATTGTTAAAGCGGTATACATCAATGCCTTGCGTGATGCCTATGAGGATCAGGGCTACCGGAACGATAACAATGATGAGCATGAAAAAGGTTGTAGAGACGGCCTCGCGGGCTTTCTCAATATTGCCGTGGGCAAGCTCCGTAGCAAGGGTATTGCGGAGGCCGTTGCCCAGACCGATATCCATATTGTCGATGAGAACGAGCATGGAACTGATGGTAAGCCAGACTCCGTTCTGATATTCTCCTAAATAATCGAGGGTCAGTCTTACCATCAGAAACATCACAAGACACGACCATCCCTTTATGAGGAATGAGAATATGATGTTCTTCCGGACTAAAGCAGTCCTTTTGTTGTCGCCTAAAACAGATATCATTGATTCTGAATCTCGACCTTTCTGAATATTTCCTTATTGTATTTGAAAAGAATATATGTGAAGCGGATGAAGAATCCTAAAGCGAAAGCGAAGATAACAATCACCGCTTTCGGGGTGTTGCTGTGCTTGATGGCCACGGTGGGCTGCTGCACAACGGTGAACACGGGGGTCTTCTCCTGAAGCTTCGCACGTGAGAGCTGGAGCTGCTGCACGCACTGAGTGTATATGTTATACTTCAGCTGCATCTCGTTTTCGAGGTCCTCCTGCTTCGACTGATACTCCTGAAGCGCCAGGTCCTGATGGGCATCGGAGTAAGCGGCATAGGCGCGACGCGCAGAGTCGTATTCGGCTTTGGCCTCCTTGTACAGGCGGTCGACGTAGGCAACGTCGTTGCGGGCCTTCTTAGTACGGTAGTCGATGATGAATTTCTGGAGCCTGACCTTGACGGAATCGCACATCGTGGCAGCGACAACGGGGTCCTGGTCGGTCACCTCAATGGAGATAACGTTGGTCTTCTTGTCAACGCTGCAGTTGATGTTGCCGGCGATGGCCTTGGCGATGCCGTCCTGTTTCTTCGTCAGACGGAAAGGATTGACCTGCCCATTGGCGGCGGAGCCGTTGCCGGCAAAGCCGTTTTCAGTGCTGTCGGGCTTGGCCAACTTCTCAATTAGCGACTCTTTCCAGTCGTCCCACGGTGTCGATTTCTGATGCTTGTTGAGATAATCGTAGTATGTTGTCGTGACTTTTCCGTCCTTGGTAGTGACCATGACATTGAACAGACTGCACACAAAATTGGTGGAGCTGACCACGTCGGGGTATATCTCGGGGTAGATAGCATCCTGACTGTCACCGACTTTCATGTCCATACCGACCATCGAGGCCAGTGAGGAAATGTTCGAGCTGAGGCTGTTGCCGGTCTCTTCAGGTGCAAGCATAAGGCTCGACTTGTAGATATCGGGAATCTTGAAAGAGGCTATGGCTGCCACAACGCCGAACACGAGTACGGTCAGTCCCATCCACCACTTATCCCTCTTCAGTACCCTGATGAGGCTGTAGGTGTCGAGAACAATCTTATAGAACTTGCCGTCGTCGGCTGTCTCGATTGTATCTTCGGCCGAAGATTCGTCGTTATGGTTATGCTTGCGTCTGCGGAAAAGTCCTTTGAACTTGTCCCACAGACGTGTATATGTCTCTACTTCGTTAAGTTTCTGCCAGTTCATTTGTAGTTGATGTTTGTCCTTTTACTTCACTAAGTTGGCAATTGTGGCTATGACGGCAGCGATGGAAGCTGCGCTGGAGCCGATGCTGAGGGTCTCGGCCATGCTGAGCTTGGAGTTGGCCTTTGTCGGAACAACAATCTCGCAGCCCGGACGAACCTTTGCATTATGGCCTACCTTTGCCACCATTCCGTTCATATAGAGGATATAAGTGTTCCGCTTCTTGGCGTTGCTTGCAAATCCACCAGCCTGGTCGATGTAGTAGCTGACGCTCTTTCCCTCGACATATCCTACGGAGTTGGGATACATCACAGCTCCGTTGATCTTTACTGTTCCGTTGTATTGCGGGATAGTTATGCGGTCGCCCTCGCGGAGAATGATGTCGGCGCTGCTGCCGGGGTGGGCGAGGGCCTTGTCGAGTTCGATACCTACTGAGTAGTATTCAGGAATCTGGAACTTCTCCAAAGCCGCATTCTGGTTCTGCTGCATGACCTGAGTTACGGCACCGGCGTTCTGGCTTCGTGCCGCCATCTCGAGCATCGACTGCTGTTGCTGGTCGCGGGCCATCTTCAGAGCGTCCTCCATACGCTTACGCTCGCTGTCGTTGACCTTGCGCTCGAGGCGTGCGCCCTTTACGTAGGCCACGTTGTTGGGGCCTCCAGCGGCCTTGATGATGTCGCTGAGGCGTGTGCTGATGGTCGGCAGGGCATAGGTGCCGGCAAAGAGCACCTCACCTTTGACCTCAACGTTCTCCTGACGGTTCGTGCCGGGGCTCTTGTGGACATACACTTCATCGTAAGGCTCGAGAACAAATCCTTGCTCACCGTCGACGACAAATCCGTCTTTCAGTGCGAAGGAGTAGATATGTGCGGTGATGGAGTCGCTCGTTGTAGCCTTCGGATCGTATGTGCGGCGGCTGACGTCGACCTTGGCGGTAGAGGCATTCTCCTTCAGTCCTCCGGCTTGGAGGACAAAGTCCTCAAGTGTCTCATTGTCAGCGTATTTATATGTTCCAGGATATTGTACCTCACCATGGATAGAGATTGTCTGCTCCTGCATCACGTCGGCCTTGGTGGGAATGAAGAGCACATCCTCGTTCTGTAATGGAATGTCGGCTACTTTTCCCGACATTATTCCCTCTACATCGACGGAAATGACTTTCAGCGTGCGGTCGGCCTTGCGGCGGTGCATGACGGCGCGCGGCGTGAACGCGCTCTCGGTGAGGCCGTCCGCAGCCTCTATGAGGGTTTTGACGCTGTTGATGTCGCCGCCAACCTGGTATTTACCAGGACGGTAGACGGCTCCTTTAACCTCAACCATATTCTCGTAGCGAGGAAGAACGGAGTCGACAGAAACCGAATCGCCGTCGTGAAGGTTGAATGACGAGAAGTCAAACTCGTTGACATTATATATGGAGTACTCGCGTCCGGTCTTTCTGAAGACGCGTACCGACTTCGTGTAGGCATCGCCGGAGAATCCTGCCGCATAGCGCAGAAGGGTGCCAAGACTCTCGCGCCGGGTCATCTCGTAGTACATCGGGCGCTTTACCTTGCCGGAGATATTGACAAGACAGTCGTAGGCACCCACGACAATCACATCGCCATCGGCCAACTTGATATTGCCGGAGAGCCGTCCGTTCTGCAGATAATCGTAGACATCGATGTGGCTGACGAGCCTGTTGTGGCGGTAGACTTTAATATTTCGCAGTGTTCCTAAGTCGCTTGGGCCACCGGCGGCGTAGAGAGCGTTGAATGCTGTCGAGAATGCTGACAGCGTGTATGTTCCCGGTTTCTTCACCTCTCCCATGACATTGATGAGAATGGAGTGTGTGGAACCTACTGACAGACGGATTTTTGAACTGCTGTAGCGGCGTCCCAACCGGCTTCTGACGCGTGCGTTGGCCTGCTCTACGGTAAGTCCGTTGACATTAATGGGACCGAATCCCTCTATGGTGAGCATGCCGTCGGGGGCTACAGTGCCCTCTATTGACTTCTGTGATGCCCCGTAGATGTCGATGAATACGGCGTCGCCAGGACCGAGACGATAGTTGCGAGGCATGGCAACATTCTCGTTTGGCTCGAATGTCAGACTCTTCTTAGAGAAGAGATCGTGGCCGTAAATCTTTTTCTTTGCCTTCTCTCTCTTCAACCTTTTGACCAGTTGACGGTACATGGCTGCCGTGTCAGCAGGCATCCAGTCGTTCATCTCGTCCTGCATCTCCACGTAGTCAGGATTATACTCGTCGTAGGTATTATCCTCATCATCGTCGTCGGGGCGCAGCCGCATGTTGGAGTATTTACTGGCTTTCTCCTCCTGTTCGTCGTAGATGTCGCGGGTCTCGTTGGTTATATCCTCTGAGTTGTGCCCCTTCGTGGAGCTCATCCCGATGTTGCGGCGTTGGCGGCTGCCGGTGGTTTCTCTCCGGCTCACACCCTCGGTGGTGCTTGCCTGCAGTTTCTCAGCCATCCGCCGCACCCGTCTTATCTGGCTGATGTCGACACCGTTCTGCATAAGTTTTGTGACGATTTGTGCTTGAGAGGTTCCTTTCTGGTGCTCTTTCATGACGAACTCCAGAACTTGATTGTCGGTCATTGACGACTGTGCGTAAGTGCCTAATGTCAGCAATGACAAGAGAACAATGAGGATGTATCTTTTCATATCGTTTATTGGAATTTCTTAGAATTTCTTACCGCTTATGATGTTTATAACTGTCTTTACGACTATAAGGAAGTCAGTCCACAGCGACCGGTGCTCAAGGTAGTGGATGTCCATTTCGAGTCGGCGGAGCATCTTTGCCATGGTGTCGGTATATCCGTTGTAGAGTGTCGCCTCCGATGTCAGTCCGGGGCGCATCTCGTAGATGATAGGATAGCGGTCGGTGTGCTGCATTATCTTGTCGATGAAGTACTTACGTTCCGGGCGGGGGCCTACGAGCGACATGTCGCCTTTGAGAACATTCCACAATTGTGGCAGTTCGTCGAGATGGTGGTCGCGCAGGAATCGCTCAAGACGGGTGGAATTGCTGCTGTCGCTGGTGGCTACAAGCTGCGGCCCTTCCTCCTCAACGAGACTGCTCATGGTCCTAAACTTGAATATGACGAACGGCCTTCCTTTGTATCCAATTCTCGTCTGTCGGAAAATAACGGGGCCGTTGTTCTGCATTTTCATCATTACGGTGATGATTAGGAACAGAGGCGAAAGGGTAATAATCCCCCCTAACGAACATACTATGTCCGTTAATCTCTTTATAATATGTTGAACTGGGCCCATGGAGTCATGAGCTGTTTCCGCTGTTCCTTTTATCTTCATTTATTACAGATGTGTAAACCCATCATTACTAATACAACTCAATTTTCGCAAATTTGTTGCAAAGTTACTGCTTTTTATTGTCTTATAAGAATGTTCGCGTGAAAAAAGGTCAAAAAGGCACGGCTCTTTCATTCGAGTTTCGACTGACATGGCATAATAATTGCAAGATTTCAGCTCCTTCGCAGGGGGGCTGTTTGTAGTAGGACTCTGATAAACAATAACCCCGTCACAACCGAACCAATGCGGATTCAGGTTAGGACCTTTTGCCCTTCCCTCAAATTAAAGGGTAGTCTGTTGGCGCAGCGGTTAATCAATAGCGTTGCGCCTTCGCATGTATTCTTATGGTTCCGAAATGGCGATGCAATAATAAACTGATGTTGAAATATATTTACACCATTCCCAAACGTACCATTTCGGCCTTCAAAACGGCCCATTTCAGCTCGCGAAACGGCCCGTTTGGCGTCCTAAAACGGCCCGTTTTGCAATGCAAAATGGCATGTATTGGTAACCTGTTGATAATAAGCAGGTTGCGAGGATGGAACGAAGTACAAAATAATATGATTTATTTTTACATTCTGTTGTCAGTGTTTTCTCGTCTCTTCGTATTTCTCCAGGATTATGTTTGCTGATGAAAGAACCATAAAAAAGGGGATTTCCCGGCGCAGGGGGATTTTTCCGTGGATGTCCCTGCACTCGCCTAACTAAAATATCGTGAAACAGCGTTGCTGATGTCGGGAAACTATGTTACCTTTGCAGCATGGCAAAGAAACTATCGACATTCGA
>Ga0256406_1000356_pt1 | contig 85626 bp, 93 predicted proteins | sample RumenRJG_03DNA_FD_185986 | JGI IMG/M metagenome (GOLD analysis project Ga0256406, IMG submission 185986) | Bovine rumen microbial communities from Lethbridge, Alberta, Canada - RJG_03 | ecosystem: Host-associated > Mammals > Digestive system > Stomach > Rumen | place: Canada: Alberta | collected...
CAGCTTTGTCGGCAAGATTGACTTGCCCGAATAACCGCCCGACCTATCCGACACAATGGCCAAGTGTCGGATAGGAACGGCAAAATTTTTTGCACTTCTATTGCTTCTTTATCACACATAAGCAAATATGAAGGGTTTATCGGCGAACTGGCCAGCCACCCCTTATATTCCGACCCTCATTTCACATATAGCGAAGAGAATCTCTACCGTTCATTAAAGAGCGAGGATGAATATGCTTTTGTTGTTTCGGAAAACGGAATCATTACAGGGCTATTTGTTTGGCTTGTTCTTCCGGATGATCAATATACGGAGATGGTCATCGGTTTTACTAAGAAAGAAGAAGCATTTATCGAAATGCTCTCCTACATGGAAAATCACTATTGCGGATACAATATGGATTTTGTTTTTAATCCGTTAAACTCTGCAATTTTCAATCCGCTGAAAATAAAAGGGGCGATATTTGAACCGGAACAGCAGAAAATGATTCTAACTGGCCCGACGCCGAATGTAGAGACCAGCCAAATTGAATTGCTATCCGAAAAATGGACGGAGCAGTATTGTGCTCTTCATAGAACTGACACCTATTGGACTGCCGAGCGCATTCTTTTTGCTCAAGATATATTCAGAACCTTACTCGCCATAAAGGATGGACAGATCCAAGGATATCTGGATGTACAATGCTGTTATGATATCAATGAAATCTACGACCTGTTTATAAAGCCCGAAGCCGCACAACAAGGATATGAGCTGGCATTGTTGGTAAAGGCAATAGAATTGAATAGACCAAATCAAATAATGGTAGTTGTCGATGCTGATGAGAAAGCAGAAATAGAATTATATACTGCTGCGGGATTTAGTAAGATGGAAGGCCAGAACAGCATTACTGCTTATATTAGAAAAAGCGATATATATTCCAACCTATAGTAAAAGGCTCCTCACTACCGACAAACTCGTCAGCAGCAAGGAGCCTTCCTTGTTCTTACTCTTGAATATCCACACTCACACCGGACTTGAAGAGCACTGTGAAGCGGTCGTGGGAGACGGTGATTTTTTCAATCAACCTGCGGATTAGGGCTTCGTCAAAGTCGGTGATCTCAGCATCCTGTCCCTTTAGGAAATCGCACAGGTCGGTAATGCGACTGAGCCGGTCATCCCGGAGGACACTGTCTGTGGCAGACTTGGCTTTCAGCTCTCGGAGCCGGAAAATCTCCTCGGCGACCGTATTGTAATCATCCTTGTTGTTGGCTTTCTTCAGGAGTTCCTTCTGAAGCTCGGCCAGCTTCTCATCAATGGCCTCTGTGTCGGCACTGTCAGACTGCCGGATGACGGTGGCCATGTTTTTCTGCAGGATCGCCAAGTAGTTTGACTTGCTGAGGATCATGTCGTTGATGGCCTTGAGGGCGATGGCTTTCAGGGTTTCCTCATTGACCGTCCGGGCTCTGCAGGCGACTCCGGTGTTGGTCAGGCGGCTTTCACAGCGCCAGACGATGGACTTGCAGCCGCGATTGTTCCAATGGATGCGCCGGAAAATTTCACCGCAGTCACCGCAGACGATCATCTGAGAAAAGCAGTGGTTGCTGCTGTAGCTGCGCTTGGTGCCGTTCTTGCTGGTGTGCACAACACGCCTGCGGACAAGCTCCTCCTGCACCAGCATGAAGATTTCCCTTGGAATGATCGCCTCATGGTTTCCTTCCACGTAGTACTGCGGGACGGTGCCGTTGTTCTTGATGCGGGTCTTGGTCAGGAAGTCGGTGGTGTAGGTCTTCTGGAGCAAGGCATCGCCGATGTACTTTTCGTTGCGGAGGATCTTGTTGATGGTGCTCGTCCACCACTTTGTCCTCCCTGCGCCGGTGAGAATTCCATCTGCCTCAAGCCCTGCGGCGATCTTATCCATGCTGAAGCCCTGCAGGTATTCCCGGAAGATGCGCTTGACCACCTCGGCCTGCTCCGGATCAATGACCAGATTGCCGTCAGCATCTTTGGTGTAGCCGAGGAAGTGATTGTGGTTGATCTGCACCTTGCCTTGCTGGTAGCGGTACTGCAGACCCAGCTTGATGTTCTGGCTCATGGATTGGCTTTCCTGCTGGGCCAGAGATGCCATGATCGTCAGGAGCACCTCGCCCTTGGCGTCCATCGTGTTGATGGCTTCTTTTTCAAAGTAAACGGGGATGTTTTTGTCCTTCAGCTGCCGGATGTATTTCAGGCAGTCCAGCGTGTTCCGGGCAAATCGGCTGATGGACTTGGTAATGACCATGTCGATGGCACCAGCCATGCAGTCGTCAATCATGCGGTTGAACTCGGCGCGGTATTTGGTGTTTGTGCCTGAGATGCCGTCGTCTGCGTAGATCCCGGCCAGCACCCATTTGGGATTATTCTTGATGTACTCTGTGTAATGTTCGATCTGGGCCTCATAGCTGATAGCCTGCTCATCGCTGTCTGTACTGACGCGGCAGTACGCTGCGACTCGGAGCTTTGGCTCAGCCGAGGTTCTTGTGGTACTCCCGACCTGTGGCCTTGCCGGGATGATGGAAATCTTAACTTGTGCCATACTGGATCACCTTCCTTTCGATCAGGCTGTACAGATACTCAGCACGTTCGATGGGGTTAGGCGGTTCCCGTTCAGGTGTGCGCATCAGAAATTCGGTCGGAACGGTAATGACTGAAGATTTCTTTGTCCGGTTCAGCCTGCCCAGACTTCCTGCGCGGCGCTCGATCTCAGCGGTTACCGCATCGAAGGTCTCCTGATCGATGATGGCGGGATAGAAGTCGTCGCCGAGGTAATGCCTGTTCTGCATGATGCGCTTTGCTGTCCCGTGGTAGGTTTCCATACCGGCATCAGCGGCGGCATTCTTCAGCGCCATACCGGATAAATAATTGCTGTAGAGCTTCCGGATTACGGCAGCAGCATTCTCGTCAATCACTGCCTGACCGCCATCGATCCGGTAGCCGTAAGGTGTGTGGCTCATATCAATCAATCCTTTCTCTGAGCGTCAGGCCGCATTTTAGTTCAAAGCCCAGCTCGTGGCGGCTGTAAACGATGACGCGGTTTGCATAGTCTGTAAATAAATCCTCGCTGAATTCCTGCAACATAGCCGTCCGCTCCGTAAAGCGCAGGAGCTTCTGGACTTCCAAAAGCTGATGGCTGTAGGTTCCTCCCGCTCCCTGCAGAGCATCGATCTCACGCTGAATTGCCCGCGTCTGCGTCATGAGCTCGTTTTTCTGTTCGGTGAAAATGATCTGGTCAAGGTAGCCTTGGGCCATCAGGCGCTGCAAAGTTTGCCGCTGCTCGGAGATCTTCATGATCTCGGTTTCAAGTTCTCTCTGTCGAACCACACCGGAGTCATCGCTATAGGATTTCATCTGTTCCAGCAGCGGCTGCAGAATGAGCTTCCTTCCGAAGATCAGTTTGTTCATCATGGTGAGGAAAGCCCGCTCAATATCATCATTCCGGATGTAAAGCATGGAGCAGGCGGTTTTGTCCTCGATGTGGGTTCCGCAAGTCCATGCGATGTATTTGGAATCTCTGCCAGTGTGGATTCTGCGCTTGAACTTGCCGCCACACTCTCCGCAGATGATCTTACCGGAGAGGGCATATCGGTGGAGGTATTTTTCACTGCCTTTGACGATACCCTTTTCCCGGCTGTGCTGATCGATAAGCTGGGCGACCGCGTCAAAGTCTTCGTGACTGATGATCGCCTCATGGTGGGCCTCGCAAAAGTAGCGGTCTTTCTCCCCGTAGTTGATGTGCCGGTTGAATTGGCCGTCCGTATAGGTCTTCTGAAAAATAACGTCACCGGTATATTTCTCGTTTGTCAGGATGCCCTTGACTGTGCTTGGTTGCCAGCGGCCATTCTTTTTTGTCTTGATGCCTTTTTCATTCAGATGCTGTGCGATGGTGTAAACGCCCGTCCCAGAGAGGTATTCGGCAAAGATCATCTTCACAATTTCAGCCTGTTTCGGATTGACGACTACCTCCTCCCCGTTCCAGTCATAGCCGTAGGGCGGGTAGCTGAGTTTGAACGTACCATTTTGAAACCGTTTCTGAATCGACCACTTGCTGTTTTCCGAGGTCGATGCGGATTCTCCTTCAGCCATAGAACTCAGAATGGACAGGATCAGCTCATCCTCCATTGAGCAGGTATTCAGGTTTTCACGCTCGAAGAAGATTGAAATGTTCAGGGTTTTCAGTTTACGGACGAGCTCCAGACAGTCTGTCGTGTTCCGTGAAAACCGGCTTAGAGATTTAGTGATCACATAATCGATCAGGTGGTTTTCGCAGTCTTTGATCAGGCGACGAAGAGCAGGACGCTTGTCCTTCTTCGTGCCGGTGATGCCTTCATCGTAGTAAATCCCGGCCAGCTCCCAATCGTCGTGGCAGGCGATGAATTCTTCATAATGGGATTTCTGGATATCCAGACTTTCCAGCTGTGCATCGCTGTCTGTGGAGACGCGGCAGTAGGCTGCCACGCGGAGCTTCTTTTGCCCCAACTCAGTGGGCTGAACCTGCTTGATTTCTGTAATTTTCTTCATGGCGGCACCTCCTTTCCACGTCTATACATCACTCTAAAGGCTCAGATTATCAAGTTAATTTCGGGAATATCTCCACCAAAAATGGAGAGAAAGATTCCCGGTTCAGGGCAGTTATTTTGTTGAATTCGGACAAGGAAATAAGTCCAGCATCCAGCATCCGCTCAAGCAGCTTCTGGGCCTGATAGTACCCGCAGTCCCGCTGCAGCTGATCCTGTGTCGGCGGTGTGGGCACGAGACTGATGTCGGCAATTGGAAGATCACTCAACGCGACAGGATTTAGAAGATCGTTGTTTTCATTCGTCATGGTATAGACACCTCCATTCACTTTCCAATGGAGGTGAACAGGGCCGATTGACGAAGCCATGGTGATTTATTTGTGCGAGGCAATAAAAAAAGAGGGTGCATCGCCATTTCTGGTAATGCACCCATAAGAGATGTTCCTTATTTCACGCGGACTTGATTGCCGACGTAGATGAGATTTGGATTGGTGATCTGCGGATTCAGCTTGATGATCTGCGTCAGGCTGAGACCGTACTTCTTGGCGATTGCGGAGAGAGTGTCTCCCTTTTTGACCGTGTAGTACTGCTTGGTCTCGGTTGCCTTCAAAAGCTCGTTGACCTTGGCCTGTACAGCGGAGTAATCGTACCCGGCAGCAGTCAGGCGGTTCTTACGGTCATCGCCGTTGCCCCATTTGCCGTCAATCACTTCCTTTGCCAGTTCCTCCACGGTCTTTGTGGCCGGTGCAGGAGTCGGAGTAGTATCCTCGGCAGGAGCAGCAGTGTCGTATTTCGGTCTGGCATAGCCGCGGATGTAACCCCAGCCGACCGGGATCTTCCGGTAGCCGACTGCGTCGCTCTTGTTGCCCTCGATGACCGTGATAGTTCCATTCGAGACTCCGGTAACCACACCGATGTGATCGGAGCCGCCATCGTTGGGCTGGGTGGAGTCATCCCAGTTGTACAGGATGATATCGCCGCGCTTGGGCGTAATGGTTCCATCCTCGATCCAGATGCCCTTGCTCTTGAAGATCTTCACGTGCTGTTCGCAGCCACACTCGGTTCCGATCAGATCAACCATATCAGCCTTGATGGCAGCAGCGGAAACGCAGGTGTCGCACCATGCGTCCGTGTACTGCACGGCATAGCCCCGGGCTAGAGGCTTATGGCTGTTGTAAACATCGATGATCTGCTTGTGTTTCCCGTTGGCTTCCGAGAAGCCGATCCAGCTCTCCATTACGGCGACAAGGGCATCCGCCGTTCGGGTACCGATGGTGGGTGTCGCAGCCGAGGAGTCATCGGTGCTGGTATCATCCGCAGCGGCTTTCGTGAAACCATTGAAGCCACCTTTTTTGATGATGGACGGGTAATCAACATAGGCGTAATCCAGATCCACGTTGCCGTTGATGCCGGAGACAGAACCCTTGGAAGAATACTGCCACAGGCCGTACTGGCCGGAATAGGTGCACTTGTCGTTCCATTGGGCACACCAGTAGGCGTAGCGCTTTTTCACGGCGTCTGTTACATAGGCGTTAACGGCAGACAGGGATGTGTAGAAGCCTGCAAAATAGCCCTGAGCCTCCATTTCATCACAGAAGGCTGTGATAAGAGCGCTGCAGAAATCCTTCCCTTTAGAGAGCTGGCTCTTTTCCTCCAGATCGAAATAGACCGGATACTCGAACTGCTTTCCCTTCAGGATCGCTACACACTTCTGAGCCTCCTGCTTGGCTCCCTCAGCGGAGGCGGCATAGCTGTACCAGTAAGCACCGACAGCAAGACCGGCAGCCTTGGCCCTGCTGTAGTTCTGCTCGAAGTATTTATCCTTATTCCCGTTTCCATATCCGGCACGGATAATGACGAACTGGATGCCTGCGGCTTTAACCTTGGCAAAATCAATATCACTCTGCCATACGGATACATCGATTCCTTTTGTAGCCATATCACTTGTCCTCCTTTTCGCTGCGTTCGTGAAGCTGTTCTAATACGGTTTTCATCTGCTCCGGGATCGGCAGGCCCAGATGACCAGCATTCTCCAGCAGGCTGACGCCTTCATTGGAGATGTAGAAAAAGATGACAGCTGTCCGAAGTACACTGCCGGAGCCGATAACCTGCACATCGAGGATGTTGGCAATCCCAACAAGCAGGAAAATCAGCACTTTGCGGCAGATACCTTTGAACCCGACTGCGCTGGATAGCTTCTTGTCACTAATCGCGCACATCACGCCAGTCACGTAATCTACTGCCACGAAGACAACGAGCGCGATGATCAGACCATCACAGCCTCCGAGAAAGTAGCCAAGCCAGCCGCCGACAGCGGTAAAGACCAGCTGGATCGTGTTCCAGAATTCTTTCATGATGAGTTCCTCCTTAAAAAATCAGAGCCATGCCGGTGTGTCCGGTATGACTCCAGTGTTCGGTGCATCAAGCCACGCTTGATACCATGTTTTCAGTTCAGATTTCTGCTTCTCCGTCAGGCGCTCATACCAGAGCGGGCCTCGGTTGATGACAGGAAAACAGTCCTTCTCCCGTTGCTCCCGGATGGTCGCAATGGCAGCCTTGTTTTGGAGAGCCTGTTCTTTCTCTTCCTCAAAACACAAATCACCATCCCTGACCCGGTATGCCTGAAAGTGCTCCGTAAAGTGATCGATATCAGCTGGCTCCGGGATATCAATTCCGTCCACCAAAGTCCCGATCAAGGCAAAGCTCTGCACATAACCTTTTTCATCGCATAAAACCTGCATATTGCTGCCTCCTTAATTCACTCCAAAGACTCGGAGAATTTGTCCGCTGCTGCTTCTTCCTTTATATGCAAGAGTTACCGTTGTCCCAGAATAGGACAGGTTAAAGGAATAGTAATAGCTTTCATCAGCAAACTGGTAGGACACCGCCGACGTAGTGATTACAGAGGACGGAATGACGATTGCACAGCGAGATGACGATGATGACGGCTGACCGATGATAATGAAAAAGTTATAGCTCTTCGAAAAGGTCGTGCTTCCTGTCGTAAGGGTTCCGTTATACAGCGACGTCACGCTAATACCGAGATTTGCCCGAGCTGCCGCTGCAGTCGTTGCTCCGGTACCGCCGTAGGCGATGGCCAGCGCATTTGTGAGTGTGATGCTGTCCCAAGAGCTCCGGTCATATGCCGCCTTTACAGCTGAGGCAGTTGCTGCCAGTACCGTACTGGTGGAGGAGGTGCTGGAGGACAGCTTGGTCACGCCATAATATGTCGTTGTCGCATGGGAAAACGTAATGCCCATCCAGTTGGTTCCGTTATAGACGAAAAGAACGATCTGCCCGGCTTTCCATGCATAGGTGGGAACTGCTGTGGTTCCATAACTCATGATTGCAATATCCCCGGTAGAATTCACATTCAGCGTTGGGGATGCGGCAGTGTTTGTATAAGTGAATTTCACAGCGATGGCAGCTCCGGTTTTCAGTACAAAATTGGAGCAGGTCACAACTTTCGCTACCGTCGCAGCAGCAGTTGAGCATGTCCCATACCACAGGCCGGAGCCATTCTGAAGGATGTACTGAGCCAGAAGCATCCCATATACCTTGACATCCCAGCTTTCCGCAACTTCAAAGGTTTCATCTGTCTCAGAAACCTTCCCGACTGCCAGACCCTTGCCACCAGATTTAAAGTCCATCACCACACCTGCAGTAGATACGGTGTCGACGATAGATACTGTTGTAAAAGCATCAGTCAAGATGTACTTCACATCATAGGAGCTTTCCGTAGAGATGTTCCCACCGCCGAATGTGAAGGCCGTGTTGGAGGAGAAGGACTTATTTGCATTTGTCCATGAGGTATCTGTGGATTTTTTATAATACGTGCTCCTCGTTACCGTGTTCTTGCTGCTGCAGGAAGCGTAGCTGTATTTGACCAGCCCACGGACATAGGTTCCATCATCATTGACTGTCCCATCACTCAAAGCTCTCTGCGAAAGATAGCTGGTGAAGGAAGGTGCCGCATACGCCACAACGGTAATTGAAACCGTAGCCGCATCGGAGGTTCTTCCTCGTGAATCTGTGACCTTTGCCGTAAATGTAATCGTGCCGGAACTGGAAAGAAAGCCCGTCGTAAAGCTCGATGCAGTACTGGAAAAGCCTCCACCCGATATGGAGTAAGCGGATATGGTGGAGCCCTGTGCGCCAGCTGCTCCGTTGATCGTAAGCGTTGCCTTGGATTTCGACTGAACATAGATTCCCCAGCTGGTCGGAACCGTACCATCAACTCTTGCTGCAGTCAGGCTTGTGATTGTGGGCTTCACCGAAGTCGGAACTGTCAGTGTCAGCGTGCAAGTTTTACTGCCGATCTTCGTACTGCCGTTATAGGTATCGCAGGTGATCGTACAGGCACCAGACACCGCGTTCGGTATCTGCGCAGCAAGGGAAACAGCCGGTGTCCATGACACGGAGGTCGAGGTGGTCTTTGTCACGATTGTTCCCGTAGTGCTGCCAAACGCATAGGAAAGTGTATGCGTAAACGATGAGGACGCACGGGTGATGGTGATCGTTGTAGCAGAGCCCATCGTCGCGTTTGCCGCTGAGACGGAGGAGGCCCGTGGAATCGTATTTAGTGTATGCGTCGCACTTGCTGTCGCACTGACTGCATAGGTGTAAATGCCCGCCTCGCAGCTTAGGCTGAAAGACTTTGTTCCATCTGCGTTATGGGCAATCGTCATCGTGCCGGACGCGATTTCCTGATCCGCCCTCAGTTGGATACGGTCGTCGCTTGTATAGACCGTCGTGCCGTTTATAACAGCTTTGAATGCACCGGACATGACCCAGCCGGTATAGGAACCGGAACCTTTCAGCGTCCATGAAAGGCTTGTCGTATTGTTTGCTACGCTCTGGCTGGTGGCAGTCCAAGAAAGCGTAATGGAACGACCTTCTTTTTCATTTGTGGTAATACTTCCGCTTAAAGCCATAATCCTTCACTCCTTACGATGCCGGGCCGCGCCATTTGATCGAAAGATTTCCGTTTTCACGCGGTACAAAATCGAACCAGCCTCTGCTTTCATTGCCGAGGGACAGCTTGTTTCGGATCTCCGCATTGGTGATGACCAGACTGTTGTTTGAAATATAGGCGATCTTCTGTCCGTTCTCCTTAAAAGCAAGCTCCTCATTGGACAGCTCCGCCGTGAATGCATTCCCGACCATTCCAAGCTCGATAAGGGCTCCCCGGAATCGGATGTACTGATTAAGCAGCTCCTGATTGGCAGCCACATCACCTCTGATCTCATCAGTGATGGCGGTAAAATCCATACGGATTTCACTGCTGTTCTGCGTAATGCTGGTCTGGAAATCCTGCTGAATGGTCTGAAACTCCGACTTCTGAAGATAGGACTCACTGACAGTGCTCAGGATTTCGCTTGAGGTCTTTGTGATCTCGGAGTAACACTCCCGGACACTGACCTGCAGAGCCGCGACATCATTCACTGCATCTTCGTAGGCCGTAACATTTTGGAAGGTGTTCTGGCAGACAGTTAAGAGCGCCATGAGACCACCTCCTCAGTTGGAAACGTCACACTGCAGCGTGATCAGGCTGTCGATGTCGGCAGCAGACAGATAGATGACCTTGCCGGTTTTATTGAAGGTCACCGCATTTCCATCCTTATCCTGCGCATACCACGTATAGGTCAGGCTCTGTGTTTCCGTGGCAGCTGCCCATGCCAAGCCGTTGTATTTCATCAGCGTGACAGTCTTTGCTGTGTGATCCACCTGATACCAGAAATCGCCGCTGGCTGGAGACGACGGCGCAGTTTCACCGATGTTCCCCAAAAGCGGATCGACCTCTCTCTGGTTGGTGCGGACAATTACATAAGGAATCAGCCCGCCGAGATTGTTCTTTACAGTAAAACCGCCGATGGAGAGCATCTCCGAAACATAAGGATCGGATTTATCTTCCACCGTGATGACATCCACATAGGTCTTGCTGCTGTAGGTCATGGTGCAGCGGTAGGACTGGATATTTACGATTTCCGAGCCGGATACAGTCAGGGTCGCTTCTGTGGCTCCGCTGATATCGACCCACTCGCCTCCGGTGTACTTCGCCCATTGGTAGGTACCGGTGGTGATGGCAGTCGCACCGGAATAGGCCGAGGTCGCCAGCATCAGGGAGCCGCTCTGATTCTGAACAATCGTGCCCTCCGGCGCATAGATGGAAAACACCACAGCAGCCGCACCGGCGCTTCCTGCTTTGGCCTTTGTCCATGCGAAGGTCTTCTCCACGGTGACATCACCCACGGTGAAGGTAAGCGGAACAGTGCCTGTCAGAACGGATGTGCCGCCAAGAGTAGCGCTCTTTGCGAAAGTCAGTACGACAGAGCCTGCCGTCGTCGCAGTTGCCGGAGTATTTGATTTAAGCGTGATCCCGGTTGCCATTGTTCCTACAGTGCAGGAGCAGGCCACCTGCTCGATACCTTGAAAGGCGACAAAAGGAATGGTAACGTTTGTTGCAGCCGATACTGCGCCTCCAGAGGTGCATGCGATGTTTTGAGCTTCATTGGATACGACAACGGAGATACCGCCCGGCCCGGTGCCTCCGGAGTCGCCTTTGGCACCGTCATATAGCTTGGAAATAGTCACCGTATCGTAGACGTCGCTGTCATTGGTTAGAAGCTTGATCTGGGCGACATTGTTTACAAAGACCGCATGCGTCGGTTTCACGACAAGGGTGCCACTGGTGATGTTCGTGTTGTCCGAGGTGGTCGGATAGTCGGCCCAGTTGCCGGAGCTGTTTTTATACTGCCATTTGCTGATGGTCACTCCCTGCACCTGACCGGTAAGGGTTGCCTGAGAGGCACCGACCAGCTCGCTGTCTGCATTGTATTTGAACACGTAGGTATCCGAGGTCACATAGGCCAGTCTGGCGTTCTCTGCATTCTTCACCAGCGTATAAGTGATATCCGAGGAAATGTTGACGGTGTTCTTTGTCTCGGAATCGTAGTAGCTGATATAGCAGATATAGGTGATCATCCCGGAGGTGGAATCCGCCAGCTTGTTCTGGTTAACCGTGAGAATTCCACCGCTTGCTGTTTCACCGGTGGTCAGGGCCGTTTCCGCACTGGTTCCATCTTTGCGTTTCCATGAAATGGTGAGCCCGGAAGCATTTAGGGCTATGCTGGTCTGATCCAGAAAGATCACTGGCGTCAGCACCAGATTGGTGCTTGCCCAGCTGGGTGCATAGGTGTGCGGCAGCACGTTCGGATCTTCACTTTGGGTCTTCGGCAGGTTGGAAGTAATGTAGGCCGAGAGCTTCCGCTGGTCTGTGATATCCACGAACGTCTGCTGACTGGAAGTTAGTATGGTTGGCATTCTGGTTCCTCCTAAATCGTTATTTCACAATAAAAGGATGCGTTATCCTGTACATCTTCGGTTGTCACCGTGATGGTTTTGATTCCGGTATGGCTGGCGGCCCAGTCGGCATCTGCCGTCTCGTCTCCGGAGTTCCGATGCCAGTTAAAGCAGGATGCATCAAGCGTATCCGTGATATCCGTATCCCATGAGAAGACCCTGCAGCGCAGGACGCTGTGCTGGCCCTTGTCCCGGAAGATGCTCACACCATCCACAAGGATCTCCGTGCGGTACATCTTCTGGGCTGTAATATCGTCAAGCTGACCGGAGATAATCTTGATCTGGCCGGTGGTGCCAATCAGATCTTCGGTCAAGTCTGTAATGTTCTGATCCTGTTTGGCGGCAGCAGAAGAAAGCGTCACGCCACTGGCTCCGATACTGATGGTGTTTCCAGCAGGGTTCAGGTAGTCGATAGTCCGGCTGACGCAAAGATATGTGCCGTCAATCCCGTGCGGCTTGGAAATGCAATGCACATACATGCGGGCACGGATGTCCCCAATATCCGCGCCGGTATCTGACTCATCGATGATGGTAAGCTCCATGCTGGTCACGCCCTGAACAAGCTCCTGCAGGCGGGCAGTTGCTTTCCGCAGCAGATTGCCCGGAAGCGTCACATTCTCCCAGATCTCCGTTGCCCAGATCCAGCCAATCTCAGAAACGGCTTCCTCGTCGCAGATGTAATTTTTGCCGTCGTTTACAGAGGTAATATCCACGCGCTGCCCGGTTTCGACCTCATTTCCCTCGGCGTCCGTTTCCTTGATCTCAGCACCAAGAGGAATCAGGGCTGTGGCCCGTTCGGTGTGATCCCGGTTGATTTTCACATCCAGAAGGTTCTTGCCAAACTCCACGGTCTGCAAGGACGTGACATTAAAGTCTGCAAGATAGTCGAGGACTTTGCCAGAGTCCGTGTATCGTACCTGAAGATAGCCGCCATGCGTTTTTAATAGCTTGTCCCGGATTGCATCCAGTGTCACAGAGTATGAGGAATTGCTGTAGGCGACATAGTCGTTATCATCCGTCACGGTCACGTTGCCGACCGTGAATTTTTTCTTGTCCTCCACAGCGGCATTGTGCACGGAAACAAAATACTCCAACAGGCCGCGCAGGGTTCCTTTGTAGGAGAAAGGCGGCTGCAGGGTATCCTTCATGTAAGCAAGGCAGGACTCGCAAGTCCATGTGTGCGTGTTATAGAAATCGCTGCCGTCATCCAGTGCACGGCCCTCAAAAACAGTTGTGTTGTTCTTCTTACAGATAATGATGGAGGCCATCGGTTTTATGGAACTCAAGTATGGATGGTTGTATGGTGCGGAGAGCGTTAGGCTGTCAATGTTCTCAGCATCCTCCGATACCTTTGCCTCCGTGATGGCCAGCTTTGACAGGCTCGGATGATAGAAAAGTGCGCCATCCACATAAATACGAAAAAGGCTCATAGGCGTCCCTCCCTGTAGCGGAAGGTCGTCGTCCCGGAGCCGGAAACGGTCAACGTGTTATCACCGGCAGCAAGCTCCAGCTCAGGGAACTCCCATGTACCGGCGCTGACGGATTTTCGGAAGGTATCCGTGCCGACCTGCCAGCTGAGTGCCGTTTCGGCAGTCGTTGTAATGAACGGCACCACAGGCATATAGTCATTGACCAGAATGACAGTGCCGCTCCCGGAGATGGTGACGACCGTCTCATCAGTGTGATAGAGATAGGCGTCGCCATCCTCGCAGGAGAAGATGATCTGTCCTTTTCCGGTAAGCGGATCATAGGCAGGTGCAGCCTCTAAGGTGCCGACTGCATATACATCCGGATCTTCGCTGCATACTACCTGTACAAGGCGGCCAGAGAAGCGGTTTGCCGTCTCCCTGACCATGTTATTAAACGCAGCCCGATATCCCAGCATGGATAACGTAATCGTAAAGCTGCGCGGCTGATAGGAAACCCTCCCCAGCGCCTCGGTGAAGCGGATCGGTGAATTCCGGCCCGGAACGGTCACGGTATCGGACTGTGACTGAGGTGTTGGAAAGCTGACCGCCTCCCGGAGCCATCCCAGCGTATTCATAGAAATACCATTGATCAGAATATCCGGCTTCATAGGCTCAACCTTCCTTTCACTTTCTGCGCCTTACCAAGTCCGCTGTCGATAGAAGGCAGCAGGTGCCCGACAAGGGTTCCATCCTCCAAATAGATGCCCTTGGAGCTGTTGTCAGCAATGATGGCCAGATACTTCTCCATGCCGCTCATGTTGAGCTTCTGATCCAGAAGTGCGGACAGCTGATCATAAAAGCCCTTCAGCGGCAGGATCGCCTCTGCGCCTGCCTCGCCGCCAGCCATCAGGCTGCTGCCATTGATCCCGAAAAGCGTCGGGCTGGTCATGATGCCGCCTTCCTTGTACCAGCTGATGGAAAAGTGCGGTACGGACGGAGGCGAGATGGAGAATGAGCCCGTAATGCTCAGGTGCGGAAGCTTTAAGTGCGGCAGGCTCCACGAGAAGTTGAAGAATGACTTGATTCGGTCAATTGCGCTCTTCACGGCATCCCGTGCTGCATTGATCGGCGTAGTAATGGCCGTTTTAATACTGTTCCAAACACTGGTAGCAGTGCTTTTGATGCCGTTGAACACCGAGGATACTGTACTTTTCACAGAATTAAACACAGAGCTGACCTTGGAGCTGATCCCGTCTACCACAGAACTGATGGTAGATTTGATCCCGTTCCACACAGTCGTGGCCACGGTTTTTACAGCATTGAATACGGTGGTAACGACACTTTTGATCGCGCCCACGACCGTTGTAACCTTTGTTTTGATAGCCTCCCAGACCGTGGAGAACACGGTGAGGATAGCATTCATCACGGTGGAGATGGTCGACTGGATCGCCGTGATAACCGTCGTGACCACAGACTTGATGGCATTCCATGCCGCTGTAATAGTTTCTTTGCAGTTTTCCCAGATGAAGCGGAATGGCAGTGTGATGATGTCGAATGCGGCAGTCAGGATTTCCCCGATCAGCTGCACACCCACAGAAACCACATTCTGGATGGTTTCCCATACGGTCGCGAGGAAGCCGGTGATCCCGTTCCAGATGCCCTCAAAGAATGTCTTTACGGAAGTCCATATCTCGCTCCAGCTGGTGCCGAACCAGCCGAGGAATACATCCACAATGCCACGGATTGTCTCGAGGACAGCGGTAACGACACCCTTGATCCCTTCCCAGACGGAAGAGAAAATCTCCTTCACGCCCGTCCATGCCTGAGACCAGTTCCCGGTGAAGATGCCGATAAATACATCAAGAATGCCGGTGATCACACCAAGCACAGTCTGCAGGACAGTTGCGATAGCCTTAAAGGCTCCTTCAAACACAGGGGCCAGCACAGCGCACAGGCCGTTCCAGATGGCTTTGATCGTCTCGGCGATATCTGAGAAGCTGATGCCAAGGGCAGAAAGTCGCTCCCGGATGCCTTCGACAAAATTCGACACAGTAGTTTTGATCTTTTCCCACGTGCCGAGGATCGCTTCCCGGAAACCGTCGTTCGTTTTCCATAGATGCACAAAGGCCGCCACAAGGACGGCAATCACGGCAACAACGGCCAGTACGGGAGCCGAGATGCCACCAAGAGCAGCACCAAGCTTCCCGAAGATGCCGGTTCCGGCGCTGACTGCGGTTTTTACCTTGCTGACGGCACCGGCCAGCTTTACAAAGCCCTGCATGGCCACACCGATCTTGGAAATGACTGTGCCGATGATGACCAGCAGTGGGCCGATGGCTGCGACCACAAGGCCTATCGTCAGAATGGCTTTCTTCTGGCCCTCATCCATGCCGTTCAGCTTGTCGATGAAGGCTTGGATATGACTGACGATGTTCCGGATGGCGGGCATCAAGATCTCGCCGAATGAGATAGCAAGTTCCTGCAGCTGGCTTTTCAGTATGGTGATCTGCCCGGCGAGGTTATCCTGCATAGTGGCAGCCATAGACTCCGCCGAACCATCACAGTTATCGATGGCGTTGGAGAGCTTATCTATATCCTCCGGCGCTGCATTCATCAGGGCAAGGAAACCAGACATGGCGTTCTTGCCCACGAGCGCCTCGGCAGTCTGGGCTTTTTCGGATTCAGACAGCCCGGAGAAAGCTTCACGGCAGTCTGCCAGAATGTCGGACAGATCCCGCATGGAACCGTCCGCATTGGTGGTGGCAATGGTAACGTCGCCGAGGGCCGCACCACTGATCTCAATGTCGCCGGTCAGGTTGTTCATGATGGTACGAAGGGCCGTACCTGCCTGAGATCCTTTGATACCGGCGTTTGCCATAAGGCCGATAGCCTCGGCAGTATCTTCTGCGGAGAAGCCCAGCGCACCTGCGATAGGAGCACAGTATTTGAAGGTCTCGCCCATCAGGGAGACATTGGTATTCGCATTCGAGGAAGCTGCTGCGAGGATGTCTGCAAAGTGCCCGGAGTCCTCTGCGGAAAGGCCGAAAGCGGTCAAGGCGTCTGTCACGATATCTGATGTGGCCGCCAGATCCTCTCCGGAGGCGGCGGCCAGATTCATGATACCTTCGATACCGTCAAGCATATCGCTGGTCTTCCAGCCTGCCATAGCCATATAGCTCATGGCGTCGGCGGCCTCGGAAGCGGAAAACTTGGTCTTGGAGCCCATTTCGCGGGCCTTATCCCGCAGAGCCTCAAGGTCATCACCGGTTGCGCCAGAGATGGCGGACACCTGACTCATGGCGGTATCAAAATCTGCAGAGGTTTTTACAGCGGCGACACCGAGAGCGACAATCGGAGCAGTAACCTTTGTGGTCAAATCCTTGCCGACAGAGCTGATCGAATTACCGACTGACTCCATCTTCTGACCGACCTCGTCGATCTTAGCAAGGGCTGTGCTGGTGGTGGCCGCCTCTTCCTGCAGGCGCTTTAGTTCTTCCTCTGTTTCGATGATCTCGCGCTGCAGGGCATCATATTTGTCCTGACCGAGATCGCCGTTTTCGAGCTGCTGCTTTGCCTGCTCCTGCGCAGCCTTCAGGGAATCCAGCTTTTCCTTCGTAGCTCCAATGGCATCTTTCAGGAGCTTCTGCTTTTGTGACAGAAGCTCCGTATTGGATGGATCGAGCTTTAAGAGCTTGTTGACATCCTTCAGGGATGCCTGCGTGCTTTTGATGGTTGTGTTGACAGAATTCAGGGCTTTGTCAAGGCCGGTGGTATCACCGCCGATTTCGACAGTGATGCCTTTGATGCGATTTGCCACGGTGGTGTACCTCCTTCCTTAGAAACGGTCGAACTCCTCCTGCCCGGCGATTTTCTGGTATTTCACGCTGTCATTGCTTTTCTCCGTCCACATATCCAGCACGAGGCCTATGGTGAGCAGATCCAGATCAGCGATGGAAATACCGATCTCCACACAGCGCAGGAGGAAGAGCGGCGTCGTCAGTTCCCGGCTGCTTTTGCTAAGTTTTTTTTAGACTCCACATCTGTCACAAGGTTGGTACCCCAGAGCTCGAGGATCTCCGGCAGCACCTCGTAGATGGAAAACATTTCGAACTGATCCAGCCACTCATCAATGGTGCCCGGAATGCTGTGGTCTGCATGGAAGGCCATGATATAGGCCACGTTCTCGAAAATCTCCAGATCGTCGATCTCAAGAGAAGATCCGTCTTTGCCGCCTTTCTCCTTGTAGGAGTTTTCGAGCTTCGACAGATCCTTGAATATATCCCGTTTGAACTTGATCCGGTACAGGCGCGGAATGGAGGCCGAAGAACGGAACTTGACCTCCTTGCCGCTGATCGTGATGGTTTTCTCGAGCATGGTTCAGACCTCCTTAATGATCCTGTTCCTCATTAGTTCCACCCGTCAGGCCAGCACCGCCGGGGAGAGTGACACTCTGAATGGTTAAGTTGTCAGGCTCATAGACGGACTGGTACCAATTCTGATAGGTCTCGGTCGCGGTACTGTCGCCCGTGCGGCTCTTGACCAGACCGTCCTCTCTGGGATCAGCGGTCAGGGACAGGGTTTCGGTGCCCGGCTCAATGGTGTCTTCCTTGGTCTCAGACTCAATGGAAGGACGGGATGCCGTGCAGTTGTACATGACGTGGCGAATGGCCCGGATGTCGCCGTCGAACTCAAAGAGCAGCGCAAACTTCACGCTTTCGGTATTGTCCGAACGTTCTACCAGCACGCCATTCTTGTCCAGCTCCTCCTGCAGAATCTCCGTGCGGAACCACTCCGGAATCAGGGCGATTTCCAGATCGCCGGAATAGCCGTTGTTGGCGACAGAGCGGAAATAGACAATACCGTCCGCATAGAAGGGAGAGCTTTCACCCTCGGCGTCCAACGAGATACTGACCGCGCCCGGAATGGCCTGCGGCGTACCATAGGTGTAGACCGTCTCGCCGTCTTCCACAGTCGTAGTCAGTTTGGCGGCATGCACGTTTTTCAGGTTGTATTTGACTTTGTTACCCATTGTGGTTAACCTCCATTTCAAATGAATACATGACTTCGTAGAGCTTTTCAGAGGCGATCCACGTCTCCGATTTCTCATAAAAAATGCCGTACTGATCCAGCACGGCTTCAACAGCTGCCTCAAGGGACGGGTCTTTCAGATCGGTATAGAGCTCGATGTGGATTTCAGTCGCCTTGAAATAAACCTGTCCGTCAGCGGCAAAGTTGTCGCTGGCAGGAAGCAGATAGCAGATGAACGGCGGCTCCGGCGATTCTCCCTCCGCGAAATGGTCATAGGCGAACGGGATGCCGAGCGCGTTTAAGATTTCCAGTATTTTATCCATTGCGGATACACCTCTCGATTTCTTCTTCCAGCTGCTTGATACCGGCTTCCTCCGCAGGGGCGATGTGCGCCCGCCCGGACACCCTGCCACCGCCACGTTTGGCATGCCCGAATTCCAGCAGATGGGCCAGCTGGTAGCGGTTCGTGGAATGCACCACAACCTCCAGCGCGTTGCTGGTTTCCTTCGTGGTCTTCACTGACCAGCTCTTGGCATAGGCTCCGGTTCTCTTGGGCGCGGTTTCCTGTATCTGCTTTCGGACTGTAGTACCGGCTTTTTTAACAGCGGCTTTCACACCGATGTCCGTCAGATCCTTAAACTCATTCAGGCCTTCCATCACTGCATCGGCAAGGCCGTCAATCGATACCTTTGTTCCAGACATCAGCGGCTCACTTTCTGGCAGTGGTATTTGACTGCCTTGTTCTTATAATTCATGTGATCGACACCAAGAATGTTGTAGAGCTCCCCGTTAAATATGATCCGGTAGCCGGTGGAGGTGACGGCGGCAGCCTGTTTGCACCAGCGCACAGTGAAGTCGATCTTGCTCTCATCCACGATGACACCGGCAGAGGTTTCTTCTTTGGCAGCCTCCGCGCTGATGGTTGCATAGCAGCGGTAGCAGGTTCCCCACTCGTTTTTGTGGTTCCCATATTTATCGGTAACTACTGTGCTTTTCTGGATCGTCAGGCGGACATTCAAAAGCTCAATCTTCATCAGAAGCCCTCCTCTCGGATACCAAACAGGAGTGAGCGCAGGGTGAGGGTCAGTGCATGGTGATCCGCTTCCTCCCGATGCTCATACAGGTAGGCGATGGTATAAAGGGTAGCGATCCTGCCAGCCTCGCCGGTGGCTTCAAAGTCCTCGGAGGTGTCGATCCGCGCAATGGACATACAGAGCTTCTGGGCAGAATCGATGAGCCGGGTGATCAGGTCATCCTCGTCATCAAAATCGACGCGCAGATAGCTCTTCGCTTCTTCCAGTGTTACGATCATGGGCTCACCTCGCATTTCAAAGAGCCGGAGCCACTATAAAAGCAGCTCCGGCCCGGTATTTACTGCCGATCAGGAACCGGATGTGGTAGTACCTTTCTGCTGGAGCACCTTGATGGCCTCCGGCAGCACGGTCTTGCCATCCAGACGCTTGGAGGCAAGGAAACCGACCTGACCGTTCCCAGCATACAGCTCGTTCAGGCGCTTGAAAGTGATGCCCTGACGGTCGCCGATCCAGTAGTAGGAAAGGTCGCCGAAGATGACGGTCTTGGCACCAGCAGCCGCTTCCGGCATAAAGGCCGAAGTGAAGTAGGGCCTGCCGAGAATGGTGGGGACATCGCCGTCTCGCAGAGCAGGCTGCCACAGGTACTGGTCGTTCTTGTCCTTCAGCTTGCGGATGATCTTGATGGTCGTGTCGTTCAGCACCCAGACCGCGTTCTTACGGTACGGAGCCTTGAGGCTGAAGTACAGGTCAATCAGCTCATCAGCAGTGATGGTCGTTGCAGAAGCAGCAGTCACGCCAACCTGCCCTCCGCCCGTTGCATTGAGGATGCCAGTAGGCTTGGCAGTGCCGTTGCCGGTCAGGAAGGCCTCTTCCTCCTTATCGCCGATACGGCGGGCAAATTCAGAGGCGATGTAGTCTTCCAGATCAAAGGCGGAGTCATTGAGGAGCTCCTCAGACACCTTGATGACGGTGCCGACCTTGTGTGCGTCGAGCTGTACCTGACCGAAGGCCTCATCGCTCTCGGTATACGCGCCTTCCTCATCAATCCAAGAAGCGGAGCCGTGGGATGCCACGACCGGGATCTTGTGCAGGCCGCTGGAAGTGGTGATGACATGGGCATGGGCACGGATGATGGTATTCTCGTTCAGGCCCTGCACAAGGGTATGCTCGAATTCATCCGGGACAAGGTAGCCGCCCTCAGAATCCGTACCGACCTGAAGGGCATTGCGCATCTCCGGCGTCATGTCGTGGCGGGCACGGGTCAGTGCCCAGAATGCCTTCTTATAGGCATCGGAAGCGCGGCCCGTCTTGGTGTCCAGCTTGGATGTGGACGCGGGCTTCTCGGTGATCGGCGTGGAGACCGGCTTGGACAGCTCATTGTCCATCTGCTCCAGACGCTCCATGCGGCTGATCTCCTTGCCGAGATTGGTGATCCCAGCCTCCATGCTGGAGTAGGTGGCGTCATCCTCTTCAGAGAGGAAGCCGTCTGCGTTGCGGTGGGAATCGAGGAAAGCCTTTGCAGCCTCCAGAGCCTTTGCACGCTTGTTACGAAGTTCGATAATAGTCATGATAGAAATCCTCCTTAATTTTTCAGTAGGCTCAGGCGCTCCAGCAGTTCATCTACGGAGCGACCGTGTTTAATTTCCGGCTGGGCCGGTGTTTCCTTCCTGACCTTTTCGGTCAGTTTGTTCATGAGCGCCTTCTCGACTGCACGGTCAGAAAAGGCGTAGGCGGGCATCTCTGCCGTGATCTTCTCATCGGTGAGAATGTCATCGGCAAAGCCCAGCTCAATGGCCTTCTTGGCATTCATCCACGTTTCGCTGTCCATGAGATGAGAGAGCTTGGCGCGTGTGAGGCCGGTCTTGATCTCGTAAGCATTGATGATGCTTTCCTTGACCTCCGAGAGCATCTCGATTGCCTTCTGCATATCCTCGTGGTCACCGAAGGCTGCAGTCATGGGATTGTGGATCATCATGAGTGCGGTAGGTGCCATCAGGACTTTGGTTCCGGCCATCGCGATGACGGAGGCAGCGGAAGCCGCGATGCCGTCGATCTTTACCGTGACGTTGCCCTTGTAGTCCATGAGCATGGAGTAAATCTGGCTGGCCGCAATGCAGTCGCCGCCCGGAGAGTTGATCCAGATGACAACATCGCCGCTGCCTGCGAACAGTTCATCCCGGAACATCTGTGGAGTGACATCATCGTCAAACCAGCTTTCCTCCGCGATGGTGCCATAGAGCTCAAGGACTCTTTCTTCGGCCTGCTCGCCGTCCGCCTGATTCACCCAGTTCCAGAACTTCTTGGTCTGTGGTTTCATCGGATGTGGTTACCTCCTTTTCCGTAGAGTTGATATCTGCAAAAGCGCCCGCATGGATGAGCGGGAGCATGTTGCCATTGATGAGATACAGGTCGCCGCCGTCCTCAGCCGGGATGCGGTCAAGGTTCTCCAGCTCACGGATATCATTGGCAGACATCCAGCCGTTCTGCCTTGCGGTGGCGTAGCCGTTCATGCGGCTCTGGTAGTCGCCGCGCAGCAGGCCCTCAACATTGAATTTGAAGAAGTATTCCTTCTTTTCCTCCGGTGTGAGCAGGGCCCGAGAGAGCGACTGCTCCCAGCGCACCACCCATGGATCAAGGGTGTATTTCACGAACTCCAGCGACTGCTGCTCAATATTAGAAAAGCTCGATTTCTCAAGGTCTCCGACCATGTGCGGAGGCACCCTGAAAATTCGAGCGATTTCATCAATCTGGAACTTCCTTGTTTCGAGGAACTGCGCCTGCTCCGGTGAGATTGAGATCGGCGTGTATTTCATGCCTTCCTCTAAAATGGCCACCTTATTGGCGTTCCCGCTACCGGAGAAGCCCTTGTTCCAGCTGTCCCGGACGCGCTCCGGGTCTTTTACTGTGCCGGGATATTCCAGCAAGCCTCCCGGCGTCGCGCCGTTGGCGAAGAACTTAGCGCCGTATTCCTCCGTGGCAATTGCAAGGCCTATGGCGTTCTTGGCCATAGCGATAGGCGAATATCCTACGAGCCCGTCAAAGCCGAGGCCCGGAACGTGCAGCACATCGGATGGCTGCAGATACACCGTTGTGCCTTCCATCGTTGGCGCGTCGGAGCTGTTCTTCTGGTATTTGTAATAGAGCTGCCCGGAAGCATCCCGGTCGACCGTCATGCGGTTTGGCATGAGCGGGTACAGGGCCACGACCTCGCCCTTGCCGTTCCGGATAACCTGTGCATAGGCGTTTCCCCACAGGAGCAGGTGCGTCATCAGCGTCTCCCGGAAGACAAAGGAGGTCATTTCTGGATTCGGCTCATCGTGCAAAAGCAGGTAGAGCGGATGGTCGTGGGCTTTCTCTTTGCCGCCGTCCTCCTTGTAGTGGTAGAGGTGCAGCGGCAGGCCCGCGATGGCTTCCGACAGAATACGGACGCAGGCATACACTGCCGTCATCTGCATGGCAGATTGCTCCGTCACGGCTTTCCCAGCTGTGCTGCCGCCAAGGAAGAAGCGGTAAGCGCTGCCGGAGGTGGCGTTGGTGGGATGATCTCTGGATTTGAATAATCCGCTGAATATGCTCATGGCTTCACGTCCTTTCAGATAAACAAAATGCCTCTGCCGTCGTAGACAGAAGCACTGGATACATTGCCGCATCGGATCGCCCGGTCAAGGGCCATGATCGTGGCTACGGCACCGTCGATCTTCTCTGTAGATTTGGCCTTGTCGGCCTTGATGTTGCCTGCCGGATCTGTGCGGATGTAGATGTTGTCCATCATCCACCGGAGCACCGGGTGCCCGCCGTGGGCGATTTTTTGCTCCAAGGTCAGCCGCATCAGTTCATTGGTGGGTGGGGACATATCCTTAAAGCCCTGTCCGAAGGGAACGACTGTAAAGCCCATGCCCTCCAAGTTTTGCACCATCTGGACTGCTCCCCAGCGGTCGAAGGCGATCTCGCGGATGTTGAAGCGCTCGCCGAGATGCTCGATGAACTGCTCGATATATCCGTAATGGATCACGTTACCCTCGGTTGTCATGAGATATCCTTGTTTCTCCCAGACGTCATAGGGCACGTGGTCGCGCCGGACGCGGAGATCCAGCGTTTCCTCCGGTACCCAGAAGTATGGGAGCACCGTGTATTTGTCATCCTCGTCCTCCGGAGGGAAGACCAGCACGAAAGCCGTGATATCCGTTGTGGAGGACAGGTCGAGTCCGCCATAGCAGACCCGGCCTTCAAGGTCGTCCTCATTTACGGGGAAGGCACAGGCATCCCATTTCTCCATCGGCATCCAGCGGACAGCCTGCTTGACCCATTGGTTCAGGCGCAGCTGCCGGAAGGAGTTCTCTTCGCCGGGATTTTGCTTGGCGGACTCACAGGCAGCCTTGACTTTGTCGATCCCGACCGTGATCCCCAGAGAGGGGTTTGCCTTTTTCCATACCTTCGGGTCTGTCCAGTCATCGGACTCATCCGCACCGTAGATCACCGGATAGAAGGTCGGATCGATCTTCCGGCCTTCGAGGATATCCTTGGCCTTCTGGTGTGTCTCATAGCAGATGCTGTTGGTGTCCGTCCCGGCAGTCGTGATCAGGAAATACAAAGGCTGCATCCTCGCATCGCCGGAGCCTTTGGTCATGACGTCAAAGAGCTTTCGGTTGGGCTGGGTATGCAGCTCGTCAAAAACAACACCGTGGATGTTGAAGCCGTGCTTACTGTAGGCCTCGGCGGACAGCACCTGATAGAAGCTGTTCGTCGGCTGGTAGATGATCCTCTTCTGGGAGGTAAGGATCTTCACGCGCCGGTTTAGTGCAGGACACATACGCACCATGTCAGCAGCCACATCAAAGACGATGGTTGCCTGCTGGCGGTCAGCTGCACAGCCGTACACCTCAGCGCGTTCCTCGCCATCGCCGCAGCACAGCAGTAGGGCCACTGCAGCAGCAAGTTCCGATTTGCCCATTTTCTTCGGGATCTCCACATAAGCGGTATTGAACTGCCTGTATCCGTTGGGCTTGATGGTTCCGAAGAGATCCCGGATGATCTGCTCCTGCCAGTCGATCAGTTCAAATGGCTTTCCGGCCCACGTGCCTTTGGTGTGGGAAAGGCATTCAATAAAGGAAACTGCGTAATCCGCCAGCTCTTTGTTGTATGTGGAATCCTTCGCCATGAACTGTGTCGGCTTGTATTTTTTCAGTTTTCGGATAGGTCATCACCTCCGGTGACATAAAAAATAGCCGCATCTCTGCGACCGTCGTAACGAGACACAGCCCGGATGGGCTGCTCTCAGGGTATTTGGTTTGTGTGGTGATCAGGCGTTCATGGCCCAGAGGATCGCGTGACCCTCGTCTTCAAATTCGACCTCGCTGGCGGCCCGGAGCCCGAGGGTTCCTTCGCAGCTTGTGTCGTCTGTCAGGAATTCGTAAGCCGCTCCGAAGTAGCAGGGCTTGTTTTTCCCGTTGTAGTAGTAGCCCGCCATGATGATCTTGTCTCCAAATCTCAGGGTCTTGCTCCAGCGGCATTCCAGATCCTCGGGTGTGGTAGGGTTCGGCAGCCGGTAGGTTCTCATCGCTTCGTTGATCGTCATTTTCGTATCCTCCGTTTTTGTTTGGTTTTCCCTTGCGGTACTGTATTAATCACTCTAAACGGGGATAATAGCAAGTCATTTCTGCTTAATATAATGAACATATTTCCTTGGCCGGTTTTGTGTATTTTATTGCTGTTCGATCCGGCAGGTCATGCCGTCCACATCCACAATCTGATAAGTGCTTCCGCGCCAGCGGATCTCTCGGATGCGCACCCCGGTGTAGGCATTGCTCTGGCTTCTGTCCGAAAGCACCTCACCGTGCTTTTCCATCCAATCCGCGAGGCTGCTCATGAGCTTTGACTCCCGCTCCATCTTCTCCGCGATATTCATGCCGCCCTCCTCAGTGCTCTGCCTTCAGGACTTCGACCAGCCATTCCGCTTCCGGATGCTGCTCGCCGGTGGCCTTCTCGGTGATCTGGCGCTCGTCGTCGATGTAGCAAAGGTGCTTTCCGACCTTGATGAAGCGGGCCTCTTCGTAGCCTTCGATGTCGGTGCGGTAAACCTTCGCGCTGCGGCTCTCGCCGTCGTAGCTCTTGCCGTCCCAGCCGTTGAAGGTGAAGCGGATGCTCTCGCGGGTCTTAGTGAAGTGGGCTTCAAAATCCTCGCGGGTGATCGCAGTGTTGTACTCCTTGAGCTCGAATGCGTTTCTCATCTGGTAAATGTTCTTCATGGTGTTTTCCTCCGTTTTTTGTAATGTGCCTTTCCCTTTGGCATGTACATATATCACTCTAAACGAAGGATATAGCAAGTTATATCTCACCATAATGTGCACAAATATTCGGGCCGGGAATTGTGTATCATACTACGACCAAAAGCCCCTGCGTGGGGCCTCTGGCGGGCTGCCTTTCCGGCACTTTAGCGGATGCTGAAAAGGTAAGCCGGTGCCTTGTTGTACTGGCCTTCGTGGTAGAAATCCCGGTCGCCGTTGATCTGGATCAGGTCTTCGAGCTGGCAGCCGTTTTCCTTGAAGATCCAAGCGGTCTCAACTGCGCTGCTCCAGCCGGAGGAGAAGGTGAAGCGCTCGATGCCGTTCTCCCGCATGCAGGCGATGAGCTCCGGTGCGTCCTTGTCCCAGATTACATCGTGGAAATCGATGTAGTCGTTGCCCTTATCGCGGGAATCCTTGTAATCCCGGTAGATGCGGGTGTAGGCCTTGCCCTTGGCCTCAATGCTGTCCCAAAGTGCGTGGATCGCGGTGCGGGCCGCTTCCTTGCCGCTCTCGCTTTCGGCAGCCTCTGCTGCGTCGTAGTCGGCCCTGATCTTCAGTTCCTGCTCGTATTCTGCTGCAAAAGTGTTGTTCTTCATGGTGGTTACCTCCGTTTTTGTAGTGTGCCTTTCCCTTTGGCATGTACATATATCACTCTAAACCGAAGGAATAGCAAGTCATATCTCGCCATAAAGTACACAAATATCCGGGCCGGAATCGAAGCAGGATGTACGAGAAAAAGAGCAGTTTCAGGCTCCTTTCCTGCAGGCCTTCAGCCGATGGCAACGAGGCCGTCCCGGTGCATGACCGGTGCGGACGCCGGTTCACATTTGGCGGGATCGGCGAGCCATTTGCCGCAGCCCTTGTGGGTGAGGGTGCTGTCCTCTTTGAGGATCAGGTCGCCGGTGACCGGGTGGAAGCCGACCACGGTGGCGTGGACTCCGAAGTTGATGACCTGCTGGCCGATGGTGAAGGTTGTCATATGGGGCTCCTTTCTGCGGCAGGGCCGCTGGGAAGTGTGGCGCTTAAGTCAGCGCCTTGGTGAATCGTTCCTTCTCATTTTCCGTGTAGAGCTCCGTCCAGCTATGGTCGCGTTCTTCATCGTCTTTCCACGTCAGGCCGTAGATGTAAACGATGCGCTCTTTGTCGTCGTAGCGGTGTGGGTCGGTGGTGATCCCAGCCGGGTGAAAACCGAGGCCGGTGTAAAACTCGTGCAGGGCCTGTTTGTATTCGCATCCTGCGTCCGTCCTGATCGTCAGGGTAGTGCCAAAGCTGGGGTCAAAAGCCTTGACCGTCCTTCTGATGTAGTTGAATTCGTTTCTTTCTGCTCGCTTCATGGTAGGTTCCTCCGTTCCTTTTGTTGTGTACATATATCACTCTGAAGCGAGAGAATAGCAAGTTAATTCTCGTCATAATCTGCACAAACATCCGAGCCGGGATCAAAGCAGAATGTACGAGAAAAAGAGCCGTTTCAGACTCCTTTTCTGCAGGCCTTAAGCCTTGCCGGTCATGATGAAGTGCGCGTATTCGGAGCGGTGATCTTCAAGGTAATCGACCAGTTCGTAGAAGCCTCGGTCAAATGCCAGCCGCTGCACCATCGGGATGTCAAACATGTTCGTCAGGCCTGTATCCCGGATGGCGAGGATCTGTTCCCTGATCGTCTCAGTCATCGCGATCCACCACCTTCCGCACGATGTCGACTCCGAAGATCACGTTCAGGCCGGAGCCGTTGTCCCAATCTACCAGAAGGCTCCCTGTGTTATCGACACCCGTGACTGTGCCAAGGGTGCCGATTGCCGGTGCCTGCGCGTCGTCCATTTGGACGAGCTCCACGCGAGTGCCGGGCGTGTAGGTTTCGCGCAGCCGGGAGAGCTGCTCAGGTCGTATCATTCTCATGCCATCACCTCCGCAACCTTGGCAGCCTCGCGCTTTGCCTTCTGGCTGGCCGCAAACTTGTCTGCCTCCGCCTTGTTGCGGAAGGCTGCGCTGCCGGAGAGGCGGCTCATCAGGATCTTCCGCTGGGCCTTGGACTCGGCTCCGATGAAGCCCAGCCGGAGGAGGAAGCAGCGGAATGCGTATTTTTCGCTTTCCACATCCTTCTCAGTGGACGTGACCCGTTTGGCATCCTTGGCCATGCTGCAGAGGGCAGCGATAAAGCTCATGATGGCTTGTGTTTCCTCTGGCTCCGGCAGGGTGTCGAACCAAGGGAATGAAACTCTGTCCTCGCTAACCTCGACTGTAAGTCGGTCAGCGGCGAGGGCCTTCCGGATCAGGGTGGCTTTGCTGTCGATGAGCTTTCGCAGGTTTTCTATGGCGCTTTCCGTAAAGCCGTCTATCGGGAGGGAAACCGTCAGCCCGGTCGTTTCCTTGTCGGGTGCGGCCTCTGTGGCGCTGTCGGTCTCTGTGGCGGCAGGTGCGGCTTCCTCGGTGGCCTTCTCGGTTCCTTCCAAGGCCTCGCCCTTAAAGCCCGCTGTGGCGAGGGCTTCGATTACCTTCTGCGCCAGCTCGCTGTCTGCCTCTTCGTCAGAAAGCAGTGTACCATCCTTGGTGACCGTGAAGCTGCCGATGTCAAAGTTGCAGGTCGGCATAAACCGGTAGACGGCTTTTTCTCCGGTGGTATCGGAGATGATCTTGACCAGCGCCTTGCGCTCGTTTCCTGTTACGTTGTACCTAACCTTCATGGTGGTGTCCTCCTTTGTTTTTGGTACTGTATTAATCACTCTGAAGGGCACATATAGCAAGTCAATTCTGAGGAATATAAGCACCAATTTTGCCAGCCGAAAACTGTGCAGTTTACAGCAGTTTTTTACTCGGCTGGTTCCACCGTCTGAAGGAGTTCATCATAGGAATAGGTGTGGCCGTCTCTCTGGCAGGTGATCCCATCCGAGGAGCCAGCCTGCTCCACGTAGCGCTTTACGATGACGTCGCAGAACTTCTCGTCAAGTTCAACGGTATAGCAGGTGCGTCCTGTCTGTTGGCAGGCGATCAGCGTCGAGCCGGAGCCGCCGAACGGATCGAGCACGAGGCAGCCGGACATAGTGGAGTTCATGATCGGGTAAGCGATCAGCGGGATCGGCTTCATCGTCGGGTGGTCGCCATTCTTCTTGGGCTTGTCAAATTCCCAGATGGTCGACTCCTTCCTGCCGGTGTACCACTGATGTTTTCCTTTCTTCTTCCAGCCGAACAACACCGGTTCATGCTGCCATTGATACGGACTGCGGCCCAGTACCAGCGACTGCTTCTTCCAGATGCAGCAACCGGAAAGATAGAAACCAGCTTCTTCAAATGCCTTACGGAAGGCAAGCCCGTGGGAATCAGAATGGAACACATAGATGCTGGCATCATCCGCCATCGCGGCCTCCATCTGGGTGTAGGCATCCAGAAGGAACTGCTCGAATTTCTCCTCATCCATACTGTCATTCTTGATCTTTCCGGCAGTGCCCTCATAGTTGACGTTGTACGGAGGATCGGTGACAACAAGATTTGCCTTCTTGCCGTTCATCAGCAGCTCGAAGGTTTCCGGCTTTGTGCTGTCGCCACAGAAAAGGCGGTGATCGCCCAGCAACCATAGGTCACCGGCCTTAGAGAAAACCGGCTCCTTCAGCTCGGCATCCACATCAAAGTCATCATCCTTGACATCGCTGCCGTCATCAAAGAGCTTCGAGAGCTCTTTTTCATCAAAGCCGGTGAGGGCCACGTCAAAGTCTGCACCCTGCAGGGCTTCGATCTCTACGCGCAGGAGCTGTTCATCCCATCCGGCATCCATTGCCATTCGGTTATCCGCGAGGATATATGCTTTTTTCTGGGCCTCCGTGAGATAGTCCACGAAGACGCAGGGCACCTCCGGAATGCCTTCTTCCTTTGCGGCGAGGATTCTGCCGTGACCGGCGATTACGTTGTAATCCCGGTCGATAATGACCGGATTGATGAAGCCGAATTCCCGAAGAGAAGAGCGCAGCTTCATGATCTGCTCCGGAGAATGCGTCCGGGCATTATTTACATATGGGATCAGCTTGTTTACATCCACAAGCTGCATATCTGTCGTTGTTTTCATACAAGCCCCCATTCCGCGAATGCTTCAAATCCGCCAATTTCTTTGATGTAGGCCCGTGCTGTCTCCACGATATCGGAATACGGAATGTGATTCACATACTCATCGCCGATGGCGCAGCAAAGCTCCACGGGTTTTCCAGTTCGCTGGGCCTCAAGCCATGCGTAGATATTGACGGACACATCGGCCTTGCTGAGATCCTTGCCGTGCAGACCTCCGCCCGTCACGCTGTCAGCCATGTCGCTGCCGAGCTTGCGGTTGGTGGCTCCGGTGTCAACATCCGTGCCTCCAGTCCAGTCACCGAGCGGGTTGATCTGGGCATCCGGGAAGCGGGCAGCGATGTCATCAGCAGAGGCATTGCTCTGGCAGATGATCAGCCGGTCACCAGAGAGAATGTATTTCCCGTCGCAGCCATAGGAGGCATACAGTTTCTTGGCCAGCCGTGACAGCTTCTGCTGTTCCTCCGTCACCGGCATTCCCTTGAAGATGCCGTTATCTCCGCAGCGGACTCCATTTGCCTGATTGGCAGAGAGGTGACCGTCTTGCGGAACTTCCACATAATCCACGGTAATAGGGCCAGCAATGCGGCAGGCGGCAGCAGTGACCTCTGCATCCGAAAGCTGCACCGAGGTTTCTGCAATGATATGGCATACGCCATGACCGATCAGTACCTCCACAGCGATCTTGGGATCAGCCGCTTTTGCATAGGCCAGATCGACCAGCGCACCAGCGATGCGATCTGCCACCTTGTCCGGGTGGGCCGGGTTTACTTTTTCAAACATGCTTACATTCCTTTCCGGGAGCGGAGCAAGCGCTCCATCACGTCATCCTGCGGTGTGGCTCCCGAAAATTCCGCAGAACAGTTTTCCTTCACGATCTGGAAGATTTGGTACCAGAGATTGTTGACCTGCTTCATATAGTTCTGGCTCATCGACACATAGGGAGAGGCGATAGCCTGACCTGTAGTGGGATGTTTGGCCAGAAAACCATATTCCGAGATGGCGTGCTCACACTGAATCCAGCGGGAGACGCTCATGGCATAGTTCCGAATCAGCTGCGTACTGACCAGCTTTTCGCAGCCGCATTGCTTAATCCACAGCCACGTTTCTTCAAATATCTCAGCGGCATCCAGTTCCTCGCCGCTTTTCTGGTGCTCTTTCATATAGCTTTTGATCTCCGGCATGTCCTCTCCGGACAGATCGGAGTCCGCAGGCAGTTCCATGACCATCAGCTTCCTGCCACCGGGGTTGCCGGTGCTGAGTTTTTCTGAGAGTGCTTTGGATTTACGTCCGCTCCCGGCCCGCGCACCGCCTCTGGCAGTACCATCCTTCGCCATAAAATCACCTTCTTTGCCTTCGCCGGGGTTATTCCCCGTTTGATTTCGCTTTTTGAGTTTATTTGACCCCACGCCCGTTCCACGGGAGAGGAGCCGTAGAGATTTTGACCGCCCCTACCGGTCTGCGGCAGTGTGGGTATGCTGATGCCAACGATCACCTCGATCTGCATGGATCTTCGCATGGCAGGCCGTGCATAAACTCATCAGGTTGTCGTCGCTGTGCCCACCGCCTTCGGAGAGCGGAAGGATGTGGTGTACCTGCTCCGCCTTGACGTAGCGGCCTTCCTTCAGGCACTGCTCACAGAGCGGGTGGGCATTCATGTATCTGTCCCGGATTCGTTTCCAAGCCCGTCCGTACCGGCGCTTGGCAGCAGGATCGCGGTCGTACTTCTCGTAGCGCTGGGCTTCCAGCCGCTCGTGCTCTGGACAGAAGCGGCCCTCGGTCAGGTTGGGGCAGCCCGGAAAGGAACAGGGACGTTTCGGTTTTCTCGGCATGGGTGCCTCCTTCCTCTGGGCATGGAAAAGGCCCTGCAGGATTGCTCCCGCAAGGCCCTCGGCTCATTTCATTTTGTCCATCATAATACTATCATAAGAGGCGACTCTCATTCCCTCTCATTTACTCTCATGATTGCTCCGACCGCAGAAAGAGCCTGATCGTGCATCCGGTAAATGTGCTGGATGCTGTAATGCATCTCGACCGCAATTTTCTCCCACGAGAGGAAGCAGAGGTACCGCTTCTCCAGCAGGGTTTGCAGTTCCACGTCAGCGACGGCCCGGATGGTCGCCATGATTTCCTTCTTGAGCTCCACCAGTTCTTCGATGTCGCTCTTCAGGCTTTCCTCAACCTCGATGATCTTCAGGACGGCACGCTCTATCTTGGAGCTGCCGTGATTCGGGTTTCTTGGCATGTCGCTGTACACGATGGTACAGGACGTGGCCAGTTCATTCAAAGACTCGATCTGCTGGATCTTGGACTTGATCCGCATATCCAATGTCCGTGCCTGTGATAAATATTCTTTTGCTGTCATCTACGCTTCTCCTTCCGCAAGTTTCTGATGAGATACTCCGGATCGACTTTTGAAAGAACGCCAAACCAATCGGAGCGGAAGAAGCGCTCAATTTCCGCAAGCTCCTGCTCATCGTCCGTGAGCCGGTAGTCCTTCACGGCCTGCAGGATGATGGCATTTGCCAGTTCTTCGTATGGGTTCAAAGCCGCACCTCCGAAATTGTGTATTTCTCGGATTGACTCTGATTGTCGTAGATTGTCGAATGCTGTCGAATGGTCATCGGAGGAGCTCCGCCTTCACCGCATTGATCAGGCCGTTTTGTACCTTTTCCTTGCTCTGCAGGGCCTTCAGTACATGTTCGTCCACAGTGCCGTCCGTGATGATGTGGTGGATGACCACGATTTCCTGCTGGCCCTGCCTCCACAGGCGGGCGTTGGTCTGCTGGTAGAGCTCCAGCGACCATGTCAGCCCAAACCAAATAAGCGTGGAGCCTCCGGCCTGCAGGTTCAGCCCATGACCGGCTGAGGCTGGATGGATGACAGCCACCGGGATGTTGCCGTTGTTCCAGTCGCGGATGTCGGCAGAGGTCTTGATTTCCCGGACGTTGAAGCGGGCCTTGATCCGCTCCAGATCGTGCTTGAACCAGTAAGCTACCAGCACCGGCTTTCCATTGGCTCCCTCGATAAGATCCTCCAGCGCATCCAGCTTCCGGTCGTGAATATGAATCTGCTGCTTGTCGTCATCGTAGATCGCACCGTTTGCCATCTGCAGGAGCTTCCCGGAGAGTGCTGCCGCATTGGCCACCGTGATATCCCGGTCAGGCAGCTGCAGCACCAGTGTTTGCCGCAGCTCCTCATATCGTTCGCGCTCATCGTCACCGAGCTCCACGACGAAATTGTTCATCACCAGCTCTGGCATCTTCAGATGATCCGTTGCCTTCATGGAAATGGTGATATCGCCGATCTGCCGGTAGATCGCATCTGCTGCTCCCGGCAGGAGCTTATAGGAGTAGATGATCTGGCCGTTGCGTTTATCCGGGGAGAAGTAGCTGTTCCGGTACATTCCGATGAAGCGACCGAGACGCTGACCCATGTCCAGTACCTTGAACTCCGCCCACAGATCCATAAGCCCGTTTGCGGAAGGGGTGCCAGTCAGGCCGACGATCCGTTTCACGCAGGGCCGTACCTTCATCAGAGCCTTGAAGCGTTTTGACTGGTGGTTCTTGAAGGAAGAGAGCTCGTCTACGATGACCGTATCAAAGTCAAATGGGAGTCGGCTCTGTTCCACCAGCCACTGCACGTTCTCGCGGTTGATGATGTAGATATCGGCAGGCCGCATCAGGGCAGCCTTTCGTTCCTTCTCAGTGCCGACTGCCACAGAGTAGGTCAGCATCCGCAGATGATCCCACTTTTCGATCTCGGCAGGCCATGTATCGCGGGCCACCCGCAGCGGTGCGATGACCAGCACCTTGTGTGCCTCGAAGCTGTCAAACAGCAAATTCATCAGTGCCGTCAGGGTGATGCTTGTCTTGCCGAGACCCATATCCAGCAGGACGGCTGCTACCGGGTGGGTTTCGATATATTGGATGACGTATCGCTGATAGTCATGGGGTACATATTCCATCAAGGATTCCTCCGATCTGGCTGGAATCGTCCAGCACATAAACCTGAAAGCCGAGCTGGCGCAGCAGCCGGTGTCTGGCTTCCTGCAGCGGACGCGGGTGTTTGCCGGGAGCCTTGACCTCCACAAATCCCATACGGCCACCCGGCATCAATACGATGCGATCCGGCATGCCGTCGAAGCCGGGGCTCACAAACTTGGGTGCCAGACCGCCACGGGCCTTGACTGCATCAGCGAGCTTTTTCTCTATTGTCTTTTCCCGCAATTTTCCTGCCTCCCATCAGTGCTTGAAACTATGGTGCAGGTCTGGGTAGGTTATATCCGTAACTTTTCTTATAGGTTATTTTTTAAGGCCCTAAGAGAAGTTATAGAAAAGACATACACTGACCTGCACCTGAGCATTATTCCTTCAGAAAATCTGACTTCAGGCGTACGCCAAAGATCAGAATGCCAGCCTTGGTCTTGTGCCGCTCAAAGCCCGCCTGCTCAATGGCAGTATAGAAATCCGTCGTGGAGCGGATATACTCACCGACCTGCATGCAGTAGGAGCGGTACTCGTTGTAGAACTCTCCGGACTTAGCGGTATAGGCCTTGTCCACCTCGCAGCGCTCTTCAAGGAACTGGGAGAGCCAGTCGTTATTTTCCTTGTAACGATTGATGGCATCCACCACGACCTTGGGCTGTTCGATCTTGTAGTCCTTGGCGATCACACGCTTTGCACCTTCGATGATCCAAGAGAGGATCGCTCCGCCGCATTTTTTATACAGGTAATCTGCGTAATTCTTGATGTCGCTGTTTCCCTCAATGACCGCGTTGAACGGGATCACGATCAGCCTGCGCCATGTGCCCGCATCCAGAGCACCGACCTTGGGCAGGTGATTGGTATAGAGCACCAGCGTATGGGTCGGGACATAGGAGAACGGGTCTTTGTATTTCTTCTCCGCATAGATCTCGTCCGTGGAGCAGAGCTGCTTCACGTTGGAGGTGGACAGGCGCATGCCTTCCTCCAGCTCCGCCGCAATCAGCAGACGCTTGCCCTTGGCCTCTGCCAGCTCCGGCTTTACGTTCCGTTTGCAGCCTACCGTCAGAGTGTCCGCAGACATGTTGCCGGAGTAGCTGCCCAGCACACGGGAGATGGTATTCCAGAAGGTGGATTTGCCGTTGCGGCCTTCTCCATAGGCAATGATCAAAGCCTCAATGCAGACTTTCCCGATGGCGGACAGGCCAGCGATCTCCTGCACATAGTTCATGAGCTCCGTATCACCCATGAAAAAGGTGTCAAGAGCAGAGAGCCAAATGTCCATGCCTTTGTCATCCGGGTCGACGGAGGTCTGCTTGGTAATAAAGTCCTTCGGGTCGTGCGCATGGAAGGCGGTCAGGCCCTTGCTCAGGTCATAGGTGGCGGATGGAGTATTCAGCAGGAATTCATCTGCATCAAGCTCACGCTGGTCGATCTCCAGCATGGGCCGGGCCTCCTTCAGAGCGGAGGTGATGTATTTCGAATCCCTGCGTTTGATGGCATAGTTCCGGTAGACGACCGCGTTCTCATATTTCTGGAAGACGCGGGCCTGCGTCTTGTTCATGGCACCGGCAGCCTTCTTGGCACCCATCGAAGCAAGCAGCTCCCACGCGCCGTTTTTACTCATTTCATCGGTCAGCTTCTTGATCTCAATCTCTGCTTCCTCCAACTGACGGGTGGTCAGCTCCTGCGCGACTGCCTGAGACTTCGGCTTGGATTCCTCCCAGAAGCTGCCGTTATAGACGAGGTAGTCCGTGGATGGTGAGTAGCGGAGCATGCCGCTGTATTCCCTTGAGAGAACGACGGCCTGCCCGACGTCGGAGTAGTCGCCGGGCTGCAGCAGAAGCTCCTGATTGTACTGCTCCGGAGGGATGTAATCTTCCTGCCCGGAGACCTTGCCGTAAAACCGCAGGGCGCTGCGCCAGATGGTATCCAGCTCGTGGGCATCCAGCGGCGGATCACAGTTCTGGGCATATTCCATGAAATGCTCGTGTGCTTCATCGGTGTTGCCGTAACGCTTGAGGATCTTACCGGCGTAAAGGGACATAGTGGCATTGCGGCTTCCTTCCGGGATGACCGTGCTGCCATAGGTGCCGCCGTCCATATCCTGATCGAAATCTTCCTCGTTCAGAAACGTGGTCAGATTCATTGGCCCGTCAAAGATTTCGACCTGCGGAGCTTTTGTTCCATAGAAGAAGCGAGCAGCATCCAGCGCCTTGGTGTCGAAATACGGAAAGATGGTGTTGATCAGCTTTTTGAGGTTGCTGTATTCCTCCGCATCCGTGATCCGGTCTATGGGAAAGAACACATGGAACTTGGGCCTCGGCTCTTTTCCGTTCTTGGGCTTCAGGTGATGCCGGGAGTAGTGGACGGCAAAGGCGACGTTCGGGAAAGCGGCAGCCACATCAGAAGGATAGATCCAGTCCTCCGGATTCTCCGTGTGGTCGTTGTCGCAGTCGACCGGCAGGCAGTCGCTGCCGATGAAGTTTTCATTGCTGCGGTAGCTGCCTCGATACTCCGCGCACACATAGTCATGGGAGACGGCAGCTTTCAGGCTGGCGGCATCGGTGACCGTATGCGCATGCGGGTAGGAGCAGTTATCTGCCTTTCCAATCACATCTGCGCTGTAGAGTGTGAACATTAGTCATACACCTCCTTGGACTCATCCTCCAGCACCTTCGTGATGAACTTGAGCGCCCGGATCATGGTTTCCAGCTCGCAGTCGCCGCCGAGGGTGACCTCAAAGCCTTCATCGGCATAGCGCCCAATCGGGTGCACCTGAATGTCCGTGCTGGCCTGATCCTCGATGCGGAAATAGGTGCGTCCGCCGTGCCCGGTGTCGCCGCCCTTATATCCGGTGGTGCCAGCCTCGACCTCGAGGATATTGCAGCTCACCACATCGCGGGTATAAGTGGTGATCTCGGTGCCGTCGTTTAATACACGTCTGTTTTCTTTAATCTCGTACATCTTGCTTTTCCTCCAATTCTTCAGTGAAATAGCGCAGGCGATAATTCTTCCAGCGTGCGCGTTTGATTTCTGCTGCCATCCCGGATGAGATGTAGTTCCCGAACACCCAAACCTCTGAGCACTTGCTCATCAGGGCATTCCCGAAGAACAATCCGAGATCGCGTTCTGCCGGATCATCGTCGTTCAGGAATTGTGGAAACAGCAGGTGCGGTGCGACTGGAATATAGCCGGTGTCCACTGCAAAACGGGAGTAGCGTCTGGCGGCAGCGATATTCTTTTCTGTATCTCCTGAGAATGGAGAGCAGATATACACAATCGGCCTGAATGCCCGCAGGGCCTGACGCTCCTCACGTTCTATGGCTGACATCGCTGCATAGGCTGTGGGATCGCTGTATCCTTCGCTGTTGCGTTTCTCAACACTCATGAAAAAAGCCTCCTTTCCGGACAGGCTGTCACCGCCCATCTCTACTTTCCAATGGAGGTGACAGCCCGCCTTTGACGAAGGAGGCTCAATCTTTTTTATAGAATTCTGTTTCGTAGCCATCGGCCCGCAGCAGGAGCCCGTCTACCCACGGAGGTGTGCGGCCCATCTGCTTGCAGACCTCATCCAGCGACATACGTGGATCGGCTTCGATGACCAGCTCGTCGTGGATATGCATGACAATGCTGCAGCAGCGGAGCGTCTTCATGGCATAGCACAGGATGTCCCGGGAGGTTGCCTGCACGATGTTCTCCACGAACTTTGGCCCGTAGGATTCGAGGCGTTCCCATTTCTTGGTGCCGCCGACGCCTTCATAGGTAATGCACTCGCCGCCAAACTTGTTTGTTCCGACCTTTGGCTTTACATAGGCGAGGTTCCTGCCAGATGGCAGAGTGATAAACATCATCCCGCTCCGGTAGGAAAAGAGGATACCGTGGGTCTTGGCAGTGCTGTGATACTTCACGGCCTCCATCGCAGCCCGGTCGACATCCCACCAGAGCTTTACGATGTTTGGATTGGATTGCCGCCATGCCTCAACCAGTGGAGGAAGCTCATCCTCCGTCAAGCCCATCTCGATAGCTCCCATTGCCTTGAGGGCACCGACCGAGCCGCCGTACCCCAACGCCAGCTCACTAATTTTCCCCTTTTGCCGGAGATGGGCGTTGATGCCGTGCTTCTCGACCGGCACCTTGAACATCTGGGATGCGGAGGCGCAGTAGATATCGCCACCCTTGGCGAAGACCTCCTGCCGCCACTGCTCACCGGCCATCCATGCGATGACGCGGGCTTCAATGGCGGAGAAGTCAGATACGATGAATTTCTGGCCGGTTTTCGGGATAAATGCCGTGCGGATCAGCTGGGACAAAGTATCCGGCACATCCTCGTACAGCATCTCCACGGATTCATAGTCACCGGTGCGGACAAGCGAACGGGCCTCCGCCAGATCCGGGAGATGGTTTTGCGGCAGGTTTTGCAATTGGATCAGGCGTCCGGCCCATCGCCCGGTTCGATTGGCTCCGTAAAACTGAAACATGCCACGGGCACGGCCATCGGAGCAGACTGCGTTTTGCATCGACTGATATTTCTTTACAGAGGATTTGGCAAGCTGCTGCCGGAGCAGGAGTACCCTCTGCAGCTCAGGTGGTGCGGTCTTGACGAGCTCTGCCACGGCCTTCTTCCCAAGGGTGTCCGTTTCGAGGCCGTTGTCGGAGAGCCACTGTTTCATCTGCTGGACAGAGTTGGGATTGTCAAGATCCGTCAGCTCTTTCATGGCAGCAGTCAGCTCTGATCGAGCGTGGCTGTCCATATCAATAGCCTGCCTGACAAGCTCCATATCAAGGGCAACACCACGGTCGTTGATTTCCTGATCGATATGGTATTCATCCCAGACGGAGTCCGGTACCGGGAATTTCTTGAGGCGCTCCTGAATGGACATCTCGGTCTCCACATCGCGGATGTTATATCGCTTGAAGGCGGCCCACTTGTCCGGCGCATGCTGTGGAAGGTTCCGGGTACGTCCGCCATTCGACTTCGTGGGAGCGCAGGGTACGGAGAAGTACTTGATGAGATCCTTGCCCTCGGTCAGCTTCTGTTTCTCAAGGCCCAGTACGGCACCGACACCTTCCAGTGAAAGCGGCAGGCCCATCGTGGCTGACCATATCATGGAGCAGCGCCAGCTTTCCGGATTCAGGTACCGGGCCAGCTCCTGAGAGAGCGGATGATTGTCGTGGAAGGGATCGAGGCTCCGACCCATGCGCTTTAAGTATTCGGACAGGCAGACCCGTTCAAAGTTCGCATTGAAGGCCCATTTGATGACGGCCTCGTCTGTCAGAGCATCCAGAATATCCTCCGGGATTATCTCTCCGCAGGCGAGGTCAATGACCTGCACCGGGCCGGAGTCTGCACTGTAGCCGAACAGCAGGATCTCGAAATCCGGATCTTCCACATAGCGGTAAACGCCAGTCTTCTGCAGGTTGGCACCGCTGTAGGTTTCGATATCGATACTGAGTGTTTTCATTGAATCTGTCCTTTCTGCAAAAGGGCGACAGAGAAGGACTCCCTGCCGCCCGGCTTTACTGCTTTTTGTCCTTCCGCGACTGATACCACCGTTTCAGCGTAGGCTTTATCTCCCTGTAGACGCTGCGGATGATCGAGTAGATCACGTAGCCGATCACATAGAAGATCGTGCCGTAGATCAGGATGAAGGCGGTATAGTTCACGATGAGGGAAATCAGCTGATTGGCCATGTCAATCATATGTTCCATAGCGTTTACCTCGTTTGACTGAAATAGGGGCTGGCGGCAGCTGTCCACCACCAGCCCGGCGACTTACTTTGTCAGGTTTTCCATGCGCTTCTGGTGATACTCCAGATCGCGGGCCTCAGAGTTTTCCTTGCGCTTTTCGTCAGCAACTCTGCGCTTTTCTTCCTTCCGGTCATTGATCAGGGCCTGAATGCCAACAGCGGCCCATGCGATCATAACAACACAGACGCAGACGATCAGGATGTTGCAAAGCAGGCTGGATACTACAACTTCATTCATGGTCACACCTCCCTTAGTTCAGGAAATCTTCGTCGTCATCGGTGGCGAAGTCGGACTCAGCGCTGGCCTTGCCGCCGAGCGGTTCACCGGCGCGGACAAGCTGCAGGTTGTTCAGGCCGCAGGCGATGCCGCGATTCCCATTGCTGTTGAACGCGTACAGGCTGATGCTGGCGCGGCCATAGACACCGGAGTAGACCTCCGAACGGGTGAGCACCGGGTTCAGATCCGCATCCACGATGCCGGGAGCGGTCGCGGAGTTGGCATTGATGAAGTAGGCGTTTGCGTAGGCCGGATCGTCCGGGCGCTCCACGTCGCCGTCGCGAAGAGGCGTCTTAATGGAGGCCAGAGGCGGGACACTCTTGGAGCTGCCCTTGAGCTTGGCCTCGCCCTCAGCATAGGCGGCCTCGATAGCGGCCTTGATCTTGGCCACGGTCTTGGTGTCGGACTTCGGGATGATCAGCGAGACGCTGTACTTGGGCGTGCCGCCGTTGATGGACTTCGGTTCCCAGACGTTGGCGTAGCTCCAGCGGGTATCCGGGCCGGTGATGACTTTCATGGGATTCTTGACAGTAGTGTTCTTAGACATAATTTTGTCCTCCTTAATTTTCACTGAAATCAGATTTTGCATTGTTCATGGCCGGACGTTTGTCGCTTTCCGGCACGAGCGTGGGTTTGCCCTGCGGCTTCTCGATAAGGCCAGCGAGGACTTCTTCAAACCGGGCTTTTCCGAGCAGCTTCTGCATGGCGGTGACACCGAGCAGCTTCTGTTCATACGGATCAAATCCGGCTGCTTCGACAGCTGCAGCGACGGCAGCGTCATTGGCGTACTTACGGTTGGAGCGGCCCTCGACCAGCTTCCACCCAGACCATTCCTTGCCGCAGATCGCCTGCTGCAGGGCGTACTCCTTGATATCGGAAGCCCATGCGGTGAGCGCGTCCACCTTGGAGAGAATGTCCTCGACCTCTTCATCGGTCAGAAGCGGTGGCACCTTAAAGTCGTATTTGGCGAGCTCCAGATTGGCAGCGGCCCTTGCGCGACAGTCGTACTTGGCTTTGCAGAAACCGCACCATTCGCCGCAGAGGAAGTTGCCGTCACCAGCGAAGGCCAGATCGGCAGCGGGCTTCAGGACTTCAACCGCCCATGTGAGAAGATCGTTCTTGGACAGCTCATAGGTGCTGAGGTTATCCCGGCGCGGCTGGTAGATCGTCATCCGAACTGAGTCGATGTCGTAAATGTCATCGAACAGTTCCAGCGCACCGAGGGCGTAGCACATCATCTGCGGGTTTTCCTCTGCCGAGACCAGCACTCCCAAACCATGCTTATAGTCGATGATCTGCAGGGTGCCGTCTGCGATGACGATGCAGTCGGCGGTGCCGAAGCCTTCCTCCACCCAGCGGGAGAAGTCCACCCGCTGTTCAATCAGGACGACCGGGTCAGGGCAGGTCTCCTTGGCGGCTTCTACCTGTTCCAGCACATATGCTGCATAGCCGGTAGCGCAGTCGTCCATCTCCTGATTGAACCAGCTGAGGTTCTCGGTGGGATCTTCGGCCTCCATGCCCAGCGCCTTGCGGAGCTTGAACTCACAAAGGCTGTGGGCGTCGGTGCCTTCAGCGGCATAATCGCTGCCTTTATCCTCGTAGCTCTCAGAGAGCCTCGCGGACGGCGGGCAATGCAGCCAGCGGTGGGCCGATGACGCGGAGAGAAGTGCATGCTTAGGCATTTTCCAGTCCCTCCACATCCTTCAGAAGCGCCTTATAGTTGGCGGGGTCGATGCCGGACAGCTTGGGGGCTCCATACTTATGAAGCAGGGCACGGATCTCAGCAGTGTGGCCCTTACGGGACATATCCGCCAGTACGGCGCGGACATCCTCCAGCTTCAGCTGCGGCTCGGGTTTCGGCTCGGCCTTGGGCTCTTCGGCATCGCCGGAGAACTGCTGGGCCAGCCAGTTTGCTGCCTCATTAATAGAGGCGGCAGCAGTGCGGAGCTCTTCGATGGTCATAGCCATATCGCTCATTTTGCTCATGTGATTTTCCTCCTTCCTCGGATTGACTCTGTGCGGCAAGGATCGTCAGCTTCCTCGCCAGCCTTGCAGATACGGCGCTGATGGCGTAAAGCACGTCGATGATCTCCTCATCCGCAGGGCTCTTGTTGTGGGTTCCGTACATCTCGTTCACCTCCGTTCCGGAGCTTTTTGCTCCTTACACTTCCCAATGGAGGCGAGGGGTACGGATTGACGAAGGAGGATGAAAGTTTTTTTGAAAAAGATCTCCGGCCACCAGAGAGGCAGCCGGAGAAGGTACATATTAGAAGGGATAGTCTTCACCGAACTCTTCACGGAGCTTCTCCTCGGCTTTGGAGAGACGTGAGCGGAAAGTCGTCCGCTTGATTCCAAGCCGGTCGGCAATGGCTTCATCTTTGAAGCCCTGCTGACGGAGCTTTCCGATCTCGATAGCCTCCGGCATAAGCTCCACCAGTCGCTTAATCAGCTGACGCATGAGAATCTGATCGAGGATTATGTCGTTCAAATTGGAGGTGTCGCTGGGAATGCTGTCCAGCAGGCAGGTCTCGTCACCGTCGTCGTTGCTGACGGTCTTATCCAGCGAGAGGACATCACCGGCAGCGTGGAATTCGCAGTCGTCGCACATGCCATCGCACAGCCACCATTTTGATTTCGGGCACATACAGCGCTTGTGATACTGCTCACGCTTCCTGAGATTGGTGCGCCAGTGGTCAAATTCCTCATACTGTTCCGGGGTGACTTCGTACCATGTTTTGGACTGCTTGTCGTAGATTCTCTTGAATTGACTCTGTTTGCGTTTGTTTGACATAAAAATTCCTCCGTTTCGTTGTCTTCCGAAGCGGAGGAATCGTTATGAGATATGTATGCAAAACCAAAAACGGTGGAAAGCATACAAATCGAACGGATAACTCCGTTTCGGTTTGCATCCTTTCCACCGATGGTCAGGCTGCATTACGCATTAAAAGATATGAAATTGTTTCCTCACATACCAAGGTGAGGGTTGTGGGTTATGGGTGGTCGTTGCACATTTGCGATGACAAATATATTATTTACTTTTCGCTTGCGCTGTGGTATAATGTAAAAGTCGGCCCGCGAATGTGCTGTGGACACCTATTGCCCACACTCATATTATAATCGCTGACCCATAAAAAGTCAGCATTTAGGCCGGTTGAAGCGGTTCCTACAAAGTTACCGCAAAGTTTCATTTTTGGAGGTGAACTCGTTGCGAGAGCTCGTATTTGCAACAGTTATAGCTGAAGTTAAGAATGCATTCGTGGATGAGATCAATGATCCGGATCTGATCCAGCTTTTGTACGGCGGTGTTGCATACCCTCTCGGCATCACAATCGGCAAGGTTCAGAAAGGGGCAGCAAGTAAAATTGTCAATCGAGAACCGGGAGGCAGGCCGCTCAGGGTTATTAAAGGTCATTCCCAAGACCCTAAGGTAAAGGCTTCGATTGGCGATTATTTTCAAAAAAATGTCATTCGACACTTTATGCCTGATATGGAAGATGAAATCATTTTCCATTTACGCGGTGTAATCAATGATGACTCAAATATTTCTGATAGCAAACGCGATGAATTGTTGCGGCTGGGGAAGAAAGAAACCTTTGCAGAGTTTCTTGGTCAGGCATATCTGTATTCTCTTACCAGAGACAATGTTCTGACTCCGGAGGCAAAAGCAAAAATAGATACAGAACTTGAAGAGTACAAACGCCACCCATTAGAAGTGGCTGAGGTTCCTGAAACTATCATTCACGAGGAAAGAGCTTATACCGAGGCCCTTAGCTTGGTTTATGCTCAAGCGGAAAGTACAGATTCTTTCTCTCTGGATGCAATAGAGTCCTATCCTGAGTATGCGGAGCACCTTGCCGACCAGAGAAGGTATTACTTTGCAGCTGAAGCTGTCCGGCGAGGCACCAGAGACATTTATAAAAAAGAAGACCAGTTCGATATTCTTAAAGAAGAAACGTTTGAAGGAATAAAAGAAATATGGAAGCGAAAAGCTCATGACGGATTTGAACGATTAAGTAATGTTCTGATCAGGGCAGAAGAAATCCGCCCTGATAGGTGCTGGCTTTGCAGGGATACAGACTGGATTGGAATGGCTCAGAAAAAGGGAATTTGTCACTTCCTTGTAAATGACGGAAAGATCACCGGATGGACGAGGTCAGATGATGAACACGCTATTTAACTCAACATTTGAAAATTCGCTCCGATTATTAATTTTGCTGGATGAGTACGACATGCCGCAAACATTAGACATGTTGCACGCAGTTGACTTTATGACGCTCTATGGTGCGTCCTTCGGAATTACAAGCCGGAACATAAATGGAGATAACCGTTACAAGTTCAGTGTCTTTGCCTCCCATCGTGAAGGCGTGAAGGAGGCTCTTAGAGAGCTTGTGCTTGATGGTACAGCCCAAGCCGTAAGCTATAAAAACGGGCTGTCATACATCATCACTCCAGAAGGTGAAGATTTTTGTGCTTCACTCAAAAGTGAATATGCAGAAGAATATAGAAGTAGTGCACGTGCAGTAATTAAAGCGACAGAGAACAAATCCGAGCGCACACTAATTTCAGCTATTTATAAGATGTCCGCAAAGTCATATCACGAGGAGGTGGCACAATGAGGCGATTCCACATATCTCAAATCTCCGCGTCCGGAGAACAGGTAGAATATTCCTCTATCGATTTTGAGGATGGTGTCAACTTCATAGTTGGGCCTTCCAATACCGGGAAGTCTTATCTCATTGGCTGTATTGATTTTATGTTTGGTGCCAAAGAGGTGCCGTTTACCCCTGATGATACAGGATATGATACGGTTTCGATGACTTTGAAGTCGGACGATGGCCACGTATTTACCGCAACCAGAAAGATTGAAGAAGGGGATAATGGCTACAGGGGATCTAATGTCGTAGAGGTCAGCACGTCGCTTCCAGACGTCAAAGGCACGGAATTTAAAGTGCAGAACAATGAATATAGTGATCTGCTTCTCAGCTTGATAGGTATAGATAAACGTGTTCCAATTATTGCAACACAGGCACTTAAAACTGAAATCTTATCTATACGGACTATTTTTCACTTTTTCTTTCTGGATGAAGGACACATTTTTGAAAAGCGCACTGCCTTTGACACACCGGAGCATTCAAAAATCACAAAAAGCCTCACGTCGTTGTTGTACCTGATCAGCGAGGATGATCTTCATAGATATTTGCCGGATGTTAGTGCTGAGGAGCTTGAACGAAGAGCTACCCAGAAAACCGGAGTTATCAACTACCTTAATCAAAAAATAAAAGAGCTCTCCGAGAAGAGGAAAAAGCTGGAAGAGTCCGTTGCTGTTGACATGGATGTCGATATTGAGGCCAAGATTGAGGAAGTCGTAGCTGAAATTGAAAAGGTTGAACAAGAGATCGTCGATGCCTCAGAAGAGAGCAAGCAGCTTCTTGCGCAGATATTCGAATTAAATGGAAAATTGCAGGAGGCAAGATACCTTGGCGATAGCTATAAAGCACTTCACTCGCAATACAATTCAGATATTAAGCGGTTGAACTTTATTGTCGAGGGAGATGAAAAAGGAAGACTCATAAGGCATAAGGCTAATTGCCCGTTCTGTGGCAGCGACATGAAAGAAGACAATATCAGCCGGACTTCCTATGTTGAATCAGCTAAATCAGAGTTGGCCCGAATTACGCTTCAACTTCAGGATTTGCGGATAACGGAAGCAGATACTGAGCGCGAAATAAAATTGCTTGAGACAAAGCTGCAAGAACTGAATGCCCGGAACAATAGGATCACACGGCTGTTAAATCAGAAGCTTCGGCCACATGCATCAGAACTTCGTGATGTCGTTGCAGAATATAAACGTCTTCTTCAGCTGAGACAAGAGATCCAATCAATCTCCTATATGTCAACAGCTCTTGGTGTAGATGTATTCGAAAAGGAAAACGAAGAAGATGAAAAGGCAGCGACGTTTGACGCTAAGGAAGTCTTCGACAGAGACATCTGGAAAGCTCTTAGCGACAGTTTAAACAGCATGATAAAGACGTGTAAATATACAGGAGACCCAGACTCTTATTTGAAGATAGATACTGCTGATGTTGTTGTCGGAAGCAGACATAAGAAGAATCAGGGAAAAGGATATAGAGCCTTCCTGAACACCTTGATGCTATTTAACCTCATGAAGTATCTTGAAAGTAATGGGAAATATGCTCTTCGAATTCTAACGCTGGACTCTCCGATTTTGTCACTCAAAGAAAAGAAACATAAGATTGCTGAAAAAGAGAAAGTAACAGTCGGAATGCGAGAGGCATTGATCCGATACATTATAGAGAACTGTGGGAAAAATCAGGTGATTATTGCAGAGAATGAGCTGCCAGAAAATGTTGATTATTCGAAAGCGAACCAGATTATATTCTCAATGGAAGACGGAGAAAATCTCCAATACGGATTTTTAAGGAGTGTTAGAAACTGATCACTGGTGTTGGTAGAGGAGCAATGACGATGGAAAGAACAGTTAGTTATGATAAGCTTTGGAAAAAATTAATCGATAAAAAGATGACCCGTACTGACCTTAAAGAAAAGAGTGGGATCAGCACAGTCTCATTAGCGAAGCTTGGTAAAAACGAGAATCTTACTACCGCTGTGCTGGTGAAGATTTGTAATGCGCTGGACTGTGATATTTCTGAGATTATGGAGATTATCCCAGAGGAAACGGACAGAACGGATTCTTGCAATACGGAGGGAAATGAATGATAGAAAAAGATAAAAAAGCTCTCCGGGATGCCAGCCCGTATAACGCTGCAATAACAAGAGAACAATTCCTTTTTTATGAGGTGCGTACTACAGCAAAGCTGGTCTGCGAGGGTCTGTCCGAAGAAGAGGTGGCAGAACGCATTGTTTCCGAGAACTTATTCCAATACCCGACAGAGAAATCCGTGAAGAAAATGGCGCTTGCCTGTCTGCGGAGGCTGGATGCCCTGCAAGATGAATCACTGGTTCGGGCGATTGCGGAGCAGCCGAGCGATGTGTCCAAGCAGATCTGTCTCTATGCCATGATGAAGCAGTATCGGCTTGTCTGGGATTTTATGATCACGGTTGTGGGCCAGAAGTACAGAAATTTGGACACCTCATTTAGTAAGATAGACTTGAACACCTATATCATGCGTCTGCAAGAGCAGGATGATTGGGTGGCTACGTGGAGTGATAGCACGGTGACGAAGGTAAAACAGGTGCTTGCCAAGATTCTCGTGGAAAACGAATATCTGGACAGTCTGACTGCTGATCACCTGAATCCAGTGTTGGTCTCATCTGTTTTGGAAAACGGCATCCGTAGCAATAATGACGATATTGCGCTTGCTGCATTCAATTGCTTTTCGTAAGGAGGAACCGGTGAATGAGTAACATACAGGAAAGACTGGATCAGCTGCGCGAACTGATCCAAGAGCCGGACTTCCTTGAAGGCAAGGGCCTCAGCAATGAGGTGAACATCCGGATCTTCTGCTACGATGCAGCAGAAGAAATGACCGTTCAGCATTTTGTGGATCAGATCAAAACCGATCAGTCCCTAAATTGCAGGCTGGTCGAATGCAATCTCTATAAAACCTTCCTCTCCATCTGTGACGACTTGGATATCACAGACGCGATTCCTGACATGGAGGAATCGGACGGCGGGATCTTCCTGCTGGAGCAGCTTCACTCCGCGATTGGCGAAGGCGAATTTATAGAGAAGATACAGTATTCTCCGCATGAAAAAGGCGACGTGCTGATGCTGACCGGTGTTGGTGATGTGTTCCCGTTCATGCGTGTACATACGCTCTTGGAGGCCCTGCAGCCGTACTTCTCGGACATACCGATTCTGGTTTTATATCCGGGAGAGTTCGATGGGCATCATTTGAAGCTGTTTAACAGACTGCAGCCGAACGACTACTACAGAGCGTTCAATATTATTTGAGGAGGGCCAGACTATGATTATTCGTGACATGTTCGCCGAGGACATCAACAGACCGATTAACGGCGTTATCAAAGTTGATCAGGACAGCACCGATGTCATCGAGCAGGAAGTGCGGGAATACGTCATCACCAAAGAACTGAAGAAGCATTTCATCAGCTTCTTTGATTACTATAGCGATGCATTTGACAAGCCGACTGATGACATTGGCGTCTGGATCTCCGGCTTCTTTGGAAGTGGTAAATCCCACTTCCTGAAGATGCTCTCTTATATTTTGGAAAACAAATCGGTTGGCGGAGTTCCGACTGTAGAGATGTTCCGCAGGAAGTTTGAGGATGATCCGGCGACCTTTATGCTGATCGACCGGTCGACCAGAAATGAGACCGAAACCATCCTCTTCAATATTGATATCGAAGGTTCCATCAACAAGGACAAGACCGCTGTTCTGCGAGTCTTTGCTAAGATGTTCTATTCGCATCTTGGATTCTATGGTGAGAACCTGAAAGTAGCAATGCTGGAGCAGTACATTGACCAGCTCGGAAAGACTGAGGAGTTCCGTCGCGTCTTTGAACAGAAGAAGGGCAAATCGTGGGTCGACCAGCGGAAGGCCTTTGCTTTCAACGGAAAGTTCATTATCCCGACACTCATGGAAGTGCTGGATATGAGTGAAGAGGATGCAAAGCGCTGGTTCAATGATAAGACTGCGGTTGAGTTCTCTATCGCTCAGCTGGTGAATGATATTAAGGCATATGTTGACAGCAAGCCGCGTAATTTCCGGCTCCTGTTTATGATCGATGAGGTTGGCCAGTATGTTGGCACCGATACCGACATGCTCTTAAACCTCCAGTCTCTGACCGAGAAGATCGGCAGCGAGTGCGGCGGCAAGGTATGGGTCATGTGCACCGGGCAGGAAGCCATTGATGAGATCATTAAAGTCCGTGCCGATGAGTTCTCCCGTATTCAGGCTCGCTTTAAGACCCGCCTGAGCCTTTCCTCTTCCTCCGTGGATGAAGTGATTCAGAAGCGTATCCTGAAGAAAAAGCCGGATGTCGAGAAGAAGCTCGAAGGCCTCTATAACGAGAATGATTCCGTGCTGCGCAACCTGTTCAGTTTCACAGACTCTATTCTGGACATCAAGGGTTACAGCGGCCCGACAGAGTTCGCGGTGAACTTCCCGTTCGTGCCGTACCAGTTTATCATCATGCAGAAGGTCTTCGCCGAGATCCGCAAGCACGGTAACTCCGGCAAGCACCTCTCCGGTGGTGAGCGTTCCATGCTGTCAGGATTCCAAGAAGCGACGCAGAAGATCCAGACGCAGGACGAGTATGCGCTGGTGCCGTTCTTCCGCTTCTACGATACCGTACATACCTTCCTCGACAGCTCCATCCGCCGCGTTATCGAGCGCTGCGAAAAAGCGGCTGAAATGGGTGCCGGTATTGAGGCGCAGGATGTGGATATTCTGAAGCTCCTCTACCTGATCCGCTACGTGGATGATATACCTGCAAACGTGGATAACATCGTCATCCTCATGGCCGATGATATTCGCTCCGATAAGATCATCCTGCGTGAGAAGGCCAGAGAATCCCTCAACCGTCTGATGAGCCAGAACTACATCGGGCGCACCGGCGATACCTACAACTTCCTGACCGATGAGGAGCAGGATATCGCCCGAGAGATCAAGAACACAAACGTAGATACCGCAGCCATCGTGGAGCGCATCTCCCAGATGATCTTTGCGGATATCTATACAACAAAGAAATTCAGATACGGAAAGTACGACTTTGATTTCGACAAAATGGTGGACGGTACGACCTCTGGCAGCGTGACTGGCGGCATGAAACTGCGCTTCCTGACCGTGGCAACAGATGCCGTCGAGAAATCTGAGCTGCGCCTGATGACAGAGTCCAAGGGCGAGGCCATCGTTGTGCTGTCCGACTCTCCCTACTATGAGTCACTGGAAAACGCCATGAAGATCCGCAAGTATGTGAAGCAGCGGAACGTGGCCCAGCTTCCAAAATCCATTCAGGACATCATCCGCGACCAGCAGGACGAGGCCGGTCGGTACGAAGTGTCCGCTATGGAAGAACTGAAAAAAGCAATCGAAAAGGCTGCTTTCTACGTGGACGGTGAGCACGTGGAGATCAAGAGCGGCGATGCCAAGTCCCGGATTGATCAGGCACTGGAATATCTGGTGACTCACGTCTACAGCGAGCTCGGGTTGATTGATAAGAATGCTGAGACAGATGCAGATGTCGTAGAGATCCTGACCGGCAACTTTATTCCGGGCGCAGAGCCGAACCGTGATGCTGCTGCCAAGGTGGAAGAATACCTGATCGTGCAGGATCGAACCAAGCTTCCGACCTCCATGTTTGACGTGCAGAGCAGGTATCAGGGTATCCCGTATGGCTGGCGCGAGATAGACATTGCTGCTGTTGTGGCTCTGCTGATCAACCAGCAGAAGGTCACGATCAAATACGGCGGTGCGACCATCCAGCCCACCGATCCCAAGCTGCCGGATATGCTGCGCAAGAAGTCCGAGATCGGCAAGACCAGCATTTCCAAGCGTCAGGTCGTGACCGCGATCAAAATGAAGCAGGTCAGAGAGCTTCTGCGGGAGTACTTCGATGTGATGGACGTTCCGGATGATGAAGATGGTCTGGTTGCCTTCATCGTGAAGAAGTTTGAAGAGCAAAAGGCCCATTATGAGGCGTTGAATGCCAAATACGATAGTGGCCGGAAATATCCGGATCGTGCCAAGGTGCAGCAGGCCATTCAGTTGATGGCAGATATTCTTTCCCAGCAGAAGGATAATATTGCGCTGATCGACCGCGTCCTGAAGCGTGAGGACAACCTCTTTGACAGCAAGGAGGCCCTGCAGGATGTGGAAGCCTTCTTCAAGAATCAGGTTCAGATCTTTGATGCCGCAGCTCAGATGGAAGAAGATCTGCGGAATGAACTGGATTATCTGTCCCATGAGCCGGAGGCAAATGCGGCTCTGAACAAGATCCGTCTGGTGGTCATGGTACAGGGCGGCTTCAGCTACAAGAAGATCCCGGAGCTCAATGGCCTCATGGCAACTGTCCGCGAGGGGCATGATAGGCTGCTTGCTGCCAAACGGGAAGAAGTCGGAGACATCGTAACGCAGTGCATGGGCGCGATTCATCAAGCATCCAACGGAGACTACAAAGCAAAAGATATCGTGGCAAAGGCCGATGAGTATTATTCCCAGAAACGGCAGCAGGTCAAGGAGCTGCAAAGCCTCGCCCTGCTGGACGGTCTTGTGCCGCCGATGCTGCAGTATAAGGATACGACGGTTGATCGTCTGGAGACCTTGCTGACACCGCCTGCGCCAAAGCCTCCGGTGAGTGTCGTGAAAGATCCCGGTACTGGATATGGAACCGGAACGACCACACCTCCGCAGCCGAAGAAGATCATTAAGCCGTACAACCGGCAGGTCATCTTCCCGGCAAAGCGTCTGGAAAGCGAAGCAGACATTGACACCTACGTTGAGAAGATTCGCGACCAGTTGAAGCAACTGTTAAAGAACTGTGACGGTATCCAGCTTAAGTAAGGAGATCGCAATGGATAAGAATGCTATCAAGAAATATGCTGTCTGGGCCAGACGGGAACTGATCTCCCGTGTGAGCCAGAGGGCTGCATTATATGAGATTACTGCAGATGGATACGGCGATCAGAATGCCACAAGCGTGCATGGCCGTGTTCTGTCCGCAGAAGAAAAGAAGCAGCGTCAAGCTCTGATCGCGCAGATCAGAGAAAAGGGCTACGAGCAGGTCATGGAGGAGATTGCCTATACATGGTTCAATCGCTTCTCGGCTCTGCGCTTTATGGAGGTCAACGGCTATCTTCCTTCCCGCGTCCGTGTTTTCACGGATGATGGAAATGCTTTCAAGCCGCAGATCCTTACCGAGGCCATCAACCTTGAGCTGGACGGCTTGAGCATGGACAAGGTCTATGAGCTGAAGAATGCCAACGATGACGATGCCCTGTTCAAGTATCTGATCATCATCCAGTGCAATGCGCTGTCCAGTATCCTGCCGGGAATGTTCCAGCGAATCTCTGACTACACGGAGCTCCTTTTCCCGGACAACCTGCTGCGCGAAGGAAGCGTCATCGAGCAGATGGTCACCACCATCCCGGAGAGTGACTGGACGGGGCAGGTTGAGATTATTGGTTGGCTCTATCAGTATTACATTTCAGAAAAACATGAGGAAGTTGTTAAAGCGGTAGGTAAGGTCACCGTTATGAAAGATGATGTTCCGGCAGCAACCCAGCTCTTTACACCGGACTGGATCGTTCGCTATATGGTGGAGAACTCCCTCGGTCGTCTCTGGCTGGAGGGCCATCCGAACGATGACCTGAAATCGGAGTGGAAATACTATCTGGACGAAGCGGAGCAGGAACCGGAGGTACAGGCACAGCTTGCAGAGATCCGGAAGGAGTATGCTGTGCTGAAACCGGAGGACATCCTCACCATCGATCCGTGCCAAGGCAGCGGGCACATATTGGCCTATATGTTTGACGTATTGGTACAGATTTACGAGGCCTATGGCTACAGCGCCCGCGAGGCGGTTGCCAGCATTGTGGAGCATAATATCTGGGGCCTTGACATCGACGACCGTGCCGCACAGCTGGCATACTTCTCTGTCATGATGAAGGCACGACAGTACGATGCCCGTTTCTTCAAGCGCGGCATCCAGCCGCATGTCTATGCTATCATTGAAAGCAACAACATCGATCCGCAATGCATCGAGTATTTTGCGGACGGAAGACCGGAGTTGAAGTCTGCAATGGATACGCTGGTCAAGGAGTTGCATGATGCTAAGGAGTATGGCTCCATCCTGAATGTAACGCAGGTGAACTTTGATGCTTTGTATGCTCGTTTCGATGAGATTAGAAATGAAGCTGCTCCGAGCATGTATACTTATCAGGCAATAGAGTCCCTGCTTCCGTTTGTACAGGTAGCGCAGACGATGGCGCAGAAGTATCATGCTGTCGTAACAAATCCTCCATATCTTAATAGAATGAGTCCAAAACTTAAAGAACATGTGCTTGTGAACTATAAAGATTATTCTGGTGATTTGTTTGCAGTATTTACAGTCAGAGATTTAGAGTTTTGCAAACACAGTGGCTTCTCTGCAATGATGACTCCAAATGTTTGGATGTTTATAAAAACATATGAAGAATTAAGAAAATACATTGTAGCTGCAAAGTCAATTGACTCTCTGGTACAACTTGCAAAAGGCTCTTTCTTTAGAGAAGCCGCTGTTGATATCGCAACTTTTGTGCTTAGGAATACAAGACTTCCAAATTACAGAGGGACTTACGTTCGCTTAGAAGATTTCAAGGCGGACATGGATGTACAAAGGTCAAAAGTATTAGATGCGGCAGCTCAACCAACTTCAGATTATATCTACACACCGCCTCTTCATGACTTCCAAAATATTGAGGCATATCCAATTGCGTACTGGTGTACAGATAAATTATATGAGCACTTTAGGCAAGCGCCAAAACTCTCAGAGATATCCGCCCCAAGACAAGGACTGGCAACGGCGGACAATAATAGATTTTTGAGATTGTGGTATGAACTTAATTATTCCGACATTGGTTTTGGGCTGGAGTCATGCGATGATGCATTGAGATCCGGTTATAAATGGTTCCCATATAATAAAGGAGGGGCTTTTCGGAGATGGTATGGGAATAAAGACTATGTTGTAAACTGGAAGAATGATGGGGAGGAGATAAAAAATTTTAAGGACGATAAAGGCAAAGTCAGATCAAGGCCTCAAAATCTTCAGTTCTATTTTCATCAATCAATTACTTGGTCAGATATAACAAGTGGTAGCTTTTCTGGAAGGTTTTCAGAAAAAGGGTCGATATTTGATGTTCAAGGATCAAGTGCATTTCCGAACGATAGTATTATTTTCTATCTACTCGGATTCATGAATTCGTCGGTGTCACAGGAAATATTGAAAATGCTTAATCCCACCTTGCATACTCAAGTTGGAGACCTTTCTCGATTACCCGTGGTTATTGACAATGAAAAAAAAGAAGAGATTGATGAATTAGTTAAATCTTGTGTTGATATAGCAAAATGTGACTGGGATTTAGATGAGACGAGTTGGAACTACTGTTCCCCATATGGGCGACGGGGGTACAGCAGCGTCAAAGAAGAGATTGAAGCTTTGTGTGTTGAACAGCAAGATCGATTCAATACACAGATGAAAAACGAGATACGCTTGAACGAGTTGTTCATTGAAATATATGGACTTCAGGGCGAGATGAAAGCCGAGGTTCTTCCGGAGAATATAACAGTAAGATTACCAGATTTTAGGCGAGAGGTTAAATCTCTAATATCATATGCAGTTGGATGCATTTTTGGGAGATATGCGCTTAATGTTAATGGACTTTCTTATGCAGGAGGCACTTGGAATCCGAATTTGTATACCAAGTTTCGTCCAGACGAGGATGGAATTATTCCAATATCTGACGATGAATATTTTTCTGATGATATTGTGAGTAAATTTTCTGAATTTATAGGAACTGTATATGGCAAGGAAAGTTTAGAGAGCAATTTGAGCTATATCGCAAACGCATTAGGCGGACAGGGATATTCAAGAGACGTTATAAGAGACTATTTTATGAACAGTTTCTATACCGACCATTGTAATATGTGCTCTGTAACCGGTAGCGGTAAACGTCCAATCTACTGGCTCTTCGACTCTGGAAAAAAGAATGGCTTTAAGTGCTTGATCTACATGCACCGCTATCAGCCGGACACCATTGCCCGCATTCGCACGGACTATGTGCATGAGCAGCAAAGCCGGTATCGCACGGCCATCGCTGATCTGGAGAGCCGCATTGCCAATGCTGGAACCAGTGAGCGTGTGAAGCTTACCAAGCAGCTGAAGAAGCTGCAGGATCAGGCCGAGGAAGTCAGGGTGTACGAAGAAAAGATCCACCATCTGGCAGATCAAATGATTAAGATCGATCTGGATGATGGTGTGAAGCACAACTATGCGATTTTCCAAGATGTACTCGCGAAAATCAAGTAAGGAGGTGGCGGCATGGCCGGTATGGATTTGAATACAGTGCAGCAGGACTTGGCACGTCGTTTTGCCGCACCGTTACCGGAATTTTATAAGCGCCGGATCATCTTCTGGTATGACGAGGATCGGGAGTTTGAGGATCAGCTGGACGAGATGGAGCTGTCCGGCGTGAAGGTGGCTGTCTTGACAGGCAGCAATACCTTCGCTGTGAAGAAGCTCCTGTGCGAGGACGACACGGCATCGAACTACCTCGTGTACGATCCGCGCTCCTTTACGAAGGATGACGACAACTGGCTGATCAACGTCCAGCTCTATAGCGAGGAGTTCCGGGCCGACCTGAATTCCATCTGGATGGATGAGATGGGCCTTCCGGCCACACCGATCATCCGCAATCAGGTGAAGAATTACCGGAAATTCTTCCGGGCCAAGGATCGCCGCGATGCCGTGAAGAAGCTGAACAGCAATATCTCCACGGCGGCTCAGATGCATCTGGCGGTCATGTCAGCCCTTTGCGGCAATAGCGACATCCAGCCCAACCACATCATCAAAGCGGTGGTGCATGCGGGACTGGATCTGGATACCAATAGCATATATCAGAGCTTCGTGAACTATGGCGCGGACAAGGCCTTCTGGGTCATGGTGGCACAGGCGACCGGCTACAGCGAAGGCGATGACGTGAACCTTGGCAGGCTGGCTATCCACATGCTCTTGACGGCTGCGACCAGAACGATGCATCTGGATCATCTGGCCGGACTGGATGCCTTCATCTCCACACCGCATAAGGCTTATTGCTATGACTTTGTTTCCGACTGGCTGCACAGCGAAGATAACATGCAGCTCTATGAAGTGGCCCGCTATGTCGAGGAGGAAGCGCGGCTTCCGCAGCGATTTGCCAAGCTGGAGGTTGAGGCTCTGGTAGACACCGAGGTGTTCCCGTGCATCAATGAGTGCATTCTGACAGCCTTGATGAAAGAGATCAGCGACCACATCATTCAGGTCGATACGATCAAATCCACTGTCGAAAAACGTCGAACGATGGTCTGGTATGACAGCGTTTCCTGCTACTACGAAGGACTGCTGCAGGTGGCCAACATGCAGGCCTTCTTCTTGGATCACTCTGCCGGGTTCCATACCGTGGAACCGCATAAGATCTGGAAGGAATACACGACGGACTATTATCAGATGGACACCTATTACAGACTGTTCCATCTGAGCTTCCAGAAGTGCTTGAAGGTGTCAAATCCTCTGTTGGACGATCTCTTCAAGCATGTAACCGAGAAGGTCGAGGGGCTTTATTCACACTGGTTCCTTGGCAGCTTAGGTCAGAACTGGTCAGATGCAGCGGCAGAGAATCTGGAGACCTATGGCCGGATTCTGGAAGTACCGCAGCAGGTAGATTTCTACAGGAGCAAGGTTGCCAAGAGCGACAACCGTATCTTTGTCATCATCTCGGATGCCTTCCGCTACGAGGTAGCCGCAGAGCTCTCGGAGCAGCTGCGCCGGGAGACGCAGAGCAAAGTTACATTAAACAGTATGCAGGCAATCTTTCCGACCGTGACGAAGTTCGGTATGGCGGCATTGCTGCCGAATAAGAAGCTGGAAGTGGTCGAGAAGAGTAACGGTCTTCTTGGCATTCTGGCAGACGGACAATCCACGGATGCCGGATACCGGGATAAGGTGTTGAAGGCTGCAAACAGCGACAGCGTCGCATTGAAATACGACAACATCATCGGCATGAAGCGGGCAGAGCGGTCAGCGCTGGTCAAGGGCATGCAGGTGGTCTATATCTACCACGATAAGGTAGACGAGGCCAGCCATACCTCGGACAGCGCGGTGTTCCCAGCTTGTGACGACGCCATTGCCGAGATCAAGAATCTGGTGCGGATCATTGTGAATGAGTTTGGCGGCACCAATATCCTCATTACGGCGGATCACGGTTTCCTGTATACATACAGCCCTCTGTCTGAGGATGACAAGGTGGACAAGACGACACCGAGCGATCAGGACGTAGAGATCGACCGCAGATACCTGATCACCCGCACGGGCGCGAAACCGGACTATCTCCTCCCTGTCAAATTCATCGGCAGCGAGTCGGGATATGAAGCGTGGGCTCCGAGAGAGAACGTCCGCATCAAGAAGAAAGGCGGCGGCCTGAACTTCGTGCATGGTGGCATCAGCCTGCAGGAGATGGTTGTGCCGGTGGTCGAGTATCAGTTCCTGCGTTCTTCCACCAAAGCCTATCAGCGGAACCGTGATAAGATCGACACCAAGCCGGTCACCGTGAGCCTGCTCTCCGCAAACCGCAAGATCAGCAACATGATCTTCTCGCTGAACTTCTATCAGAAAGAGGCGGTCGGCGGCAACCGTGAAGCAGCGACCTATCTGCTGTACTTCGTGGATGCTAACGGCCAGAAGATTAGCGACACACAAAAAATAATCGCAGATAAGACCAGCGACAACGCGCAGGAGCGCACCTTCCGCTGCAGCTTCAATCTGCGCTCACAGAAATACAACAGTCTGGATAGTTATTACCTCATCATTGCGGATGAGACTGGCCTGCAGATGCCGGTCAAGGAAGAGTTCCAGATTGATATCGCCTTTGCGGTGGATGAGTTTAACTTCTTCTGATCGCGTGGCATGAGGAGGAACAGACAATGGATGAACTGAAACAGAGCGAGATCGCTCGTGAAGTCATTAAGGACAAGCTCCGTCAAACATTCGACGGGAAGATTGTCCGAAAAGATCTGACGAAGAAAATCAAGGAAGGGGCCAATGTACCGGTCTATGTCCTTGAGTTCCTGCTGGGGCAGTACTGCAGCTCTGATGACGAAGAGATCATCGAGAGCGGCGTCAACAATGTAAAACGTATTCTTGCGGACAATTTTGTGCGTCCCGATGAGGCCCAGAAAATCCTGTCTGTACTCCGTTCACGCGGCAGCTATACCGTGATCGATAAGATTACGGTGAGCCTGAACATCAAGAAAAACGCCTATGAGGCCGAGTTCTCCAATCTCGATCTCAAGGCGATCCCTGTTGCTGATGAGTATCCAGAGAAATATGACCGCCTCCTTTGCGGCGGCATCTGGTGCATCGTGCAGCTGGAGTATGAGTATATCGAGGAAGACAAGAAGAACGGCAATCCAATCCGCATCCGGAAGCTGACTCCGATCCAGATGCCTCACGTAGATATCAATGAGCTGAAGCAGGGGCGGAAGGCATTCACCAAGGAAGAATGGATGGATGTCATGCTCAGGTCTATCGGCATGGAGCCGGACGAGCTGACGGAGCGCGAGAAGTGGCTCCTGCTGGCCCGTATGCTCCCGCTGGTAGAAAACAACTTTAACCTCTGCGAGCTCGGCCCGCGCAGCACCGGTAAGTCCCACCTGTACAAGGAGATTTCTCCGAACAGCATCCTTGTCTCCGGTGGGCAAACCACTGTAGCAAACCTCTTCTACAACATGGCCCGCAAACAGGTCGGACTGGTCGGCCTGTGGGATTGTGTTGCTTTCGATGAGGTGGCGGGCATCAATTTCAAGGATAAAGACGGCATCCAGATCATGAAAGACTATATGGCCTCCGGTTCCTTTGCCCGTGGCAAGGAAGAAAAGGCCGCCAGTGCCTCTATGGTCTTTGTCGGCAACATTAACCAGAGTGTGGATGTGCTCCTGAAGACCAGCAGCCTGTTTGATCCGTTCCCTCCGGAGATGGGTACCGATACGGCCTTCCTTGACCGTATGCACTGCTATATACCGGGCTGGGAGATTCCGAAGTTCCGTCCGGAGCACTTTACCGATGACTACGGCTTCATCACGGATTATCTGGCAGAGTTTATCCGGGAACTGAGGAAGGAACAGTACGGAGATGCTCTGGATCATTATTTCCGTTTGGGAAAGAATCTGAACCAGCGTGACACCATCGCTGTCCGCAAGATGGTCGGCGGCTTTATCAAGCTTCTGTATCCGGATGGCGAGTACACAAAAGAGCAGCTGGAGGAGATCTTGCAGCTGTCATTGGAGATGCGTCGCCGTGTCAAAGAGCAGCTAAAGAAGCTGGGCGGCATGGAGTTCTATGACGTGAACTTCTCCTACATAGATAACGAGACCTTTGAGGAGCGCTATGTCTCTGTTCCTGAACAGGGCGGCGGCAAGCTGATCCCGGAGGGAATGTGCAATCCCGGACAGGTTTATACAGTCGGCCACGGCAAGAGCGGCATGATCGGTGTGTTCCGTCTGGAGAGCCAGATGCTTCCGGGTAATGGTAAATTTGAACGTACCGGCATCGGGACAGACCGTGAGGCAAGAGAGTCCTCCAATACGGCCTTCAGCTTCCTGAAAGCAAATGGCAACAGGATCAGTGGCTCCATCAGTACCACGACCAAGGATTACATCATCAACTATCAGGATCTGCAGGGCATCGGGATGACCGGCAAGCTGGCCCTGCCGACGTTGATTGCATTGTGCTCCATCGCTCTCAGTAAGCCAGTACTCAGTTCGATGGCTGTTCTGGGCGAGATCAGCATCAGCGGCACTATGATTAAGGTGGACGAGCTGGCGAACTCTCTACAGGTTTGTCTCGATAGTGGAGCCAAGAAGGTGCTTCTCCCGATCACTTCGGCTGCAGACCTTGGAACAGTACCGGCAGAACTGATCGGCTGCTTTAACCTTATCTTCTACAGCAGCGCGGAAGATGCAGTGTTTAAGGCACTGGGCGTGGAATAAGGGGGTGTGATGCTGCTGTGGCGAAGCGCAAAAAGTACTCGGCAACGAAGTGCCCGGAGCCGCTCAATACAATGATTGATCTGGCGGGAGCTCTCGCTATGGGAGCGTTCACCAAACACCAGATTAAAAAGGACTACCAGAGAGGGTATGGCGAGGAATCGGTAAAAGCCGCAATGATGGTTCACGGTATGGGTGCCATGAGGCGTGGCGGCGACGGATTGATCGCACTTGGTGGGCTTTATGGTATCAACAGTGCCATCCGAGATATTGAACGAGGTGAAGTCGCAAGACGACGTGTCCCGGTTTACGATGATGGGATTGACTTTCCACCATACAAGACAAACGATAATCGGTACGCTTGGCGGCTCAACTGTGAGGATGGCTCCGCATATGGGGTTTCACCACTCGATTACGAAACACGTGATGCATACAACCTTGCACTGCAGATAGCAAAAGGCGGAAAAACTGTGGAGCAGCCCAAGGCGGTAGAGCCAGAAGCGCCGGTGCAGGAAGCGCCTTTCAAAGGGAGCCCGCTCCTTTGCTGTAGGGTTTCGAGACTGGATAACGGCGCGAATGAATATTATCTGACGGAAGATGAAACCGTCAAAGTCGGAGATACAATAACCGTCACGTCAGATGCGGGGACAAGTGAAGGAGTCGTGATTGGCGTGAGACGGCTTTCTGAGATGACGGATGAGGACATCCCGAAAGATAACATGTGGATATTGACGCAGGAGGATGACGATGGCACAGTTTGATGTTTATAGCACAGCGGTAGAAAATATCATCAGCTGGATTAAATCTGGTGAGGTTGCAATCCCGGAAATCCAGAGGCCTTTCGTATGGGATGGCACCAAAGTCAGAGATTTGCTGGACTCCCTGTATAAAGGGTTTCCGGTAGGTTACATCATCGTTTGGAAGAATCCTGATGTAAAGCTGAAAGACGGCAGCATCTCCTCCGGCAAGAAAATCCTGATCGACGGCCAGCAGCGTGTAACTGCTCTGCAAGCGGCCATTGCTGGGATGGAAGTTACAGATGCCAACTATAAGAAAAAGCGTATTCGTATTGCCTTCAACCCGCAGACCGAGGAATTTGAAGTTTGTAATCCGGCCATTGAAAAAGATGTCAAATGGATTGCTGACATCTCTACGGTTTTTGAGGTCGGTTTCAAACAGTACAAGTTTATCCGGGAATATTGCAAGGCAAATGGGCTGGAGAACGGTGAGGATGATATTGAACCTACTATCAGCAAGCTGCAGTCCATTCAGGGAATAAGCCTTGGTGTGATTGAACTTTCGCAGGCACTGAGTATCGACGATGTCACTGATATTTTTATCCGCATCAATTCTCAGGGCGTGGTGCTTTCGCAGGCGGACTTCGCCATGTCGAAGATCTCCTCCGACGATAAATATGGTGGCAGCATTATCCGGAAGATGATCGATTACTTCTGCCACTTCATGCAGAGACCCTCTGATTACGAGTCGATTATTGCCAACGATGATGACTTTGCCAAGACGGATGCTCTCAACAAGATTAAGTGGGTCGTCAAGGAGCAGGAAGATATCTATGTGCCGAACTATACGGATGTCCTGCGTGTTTCTTTCACCCACAAATTCAAGAGAGGCAAGATTGCTGATCTGGTCAGCCTGCTTTCGGGCCGTAATTTTGAGACCAGAGAGAATTTGGAATCCATTGCGCAGCAGTCCTTCCAGCTGTTGCGGGAAGGTGTCGAGGCCTTTGTCAGCGAGACGAATTTCAAACGGTATCTGATGATCGTTCGGTCGACAGGCATCATTGATTCGTCACTGGTGCGCTCCCAGAACGTGCTGAACTTCGGATATATCCTCTATCTATCACTGAAGGACATGAAGGTCGATGCAGCTGTGATCGAGACGCTGGTCAGAAAGTGGATCGTGCTTTCCATCCTGACGGGCCGCTATTCCGGTTCCGCTGAATCAGCCATCGACTATGATATCAAGAGATTTACAGAGCAAGATCCGATACAATTCCTGAAGAACACAGAAGCCGGTGAGCTTTCCGATGCATTCTGGAATACGGTGCTTGTGCAGAGGCTGGATACTTCTGTGGCCAGCAGCCCGTATTTCCTGACCTTCCTCATGGCGCAGGTGAAGCGTGGAGCCAGAGGTTTCCTGTCCAGCCAAATTGACGTCCAGTCGCTGATTGAGCAGCGCGGCGACATCCATCATATCTTCCCGAAGAAGTACCTGCAGAAGAATGGTGTGAATAACCGGAAAGATTATAACCAGATCGCCAACTACGTCTATACTCAGTCTGAGATCAACATCAAGATCAAGGACGATGCGCCGTGTGACTACATGGCCAATATGAGAAAGCAGGTTGCTGGCGAGGGAACCTTCTATGGCAGCATTACGACGATGGATGACCTCGAAGCCAATCTGGCCGAGAACTGCATTCCGGTAGAGTTTATGGATATGGACATCTTCGACTATGCTCTGTTCTTGGATACCAGACGGACGCTAATGGCGCAGTACATCAGAGATTACTACAGGAGCTTGGATTAATATGAGTGATTTTAGAAAACTGGATGGAGTATCTTTACCATCAGACTTTCTTAAGAACGTACCGATATCTAATCCTCTTGAAGGACAAATGAGACGTATGCAAGAAGAACAAAATCGAACACTTGCCGCAATTGATGAAACCCGGAGAGAGCGAGAAGCAGAAGAACTTAGAAGGCATAATGAACTTGTTGAAGCAATAAGACAAGCAGGTGAATCAGGAGCGACTATTGTCATAGGAGATAATGCAGGCGATATCCAGATCCAGCAAAACACAGCGAATTCGTCACAGAACATGGACAAATCGTCAGAGCTGGATTATGAACAGGTTATAGCCATTCTTAATGAAATCAAGGAGTATTTTGATTTCCCTAAGTTTGAAGAAACCTTCAAAGAAAATACTGATAGCGTGAAACAGGTCGTAGAGGATACCATAACAGCTTGTCAGAACCAAGAGGAAGAAGGCCTTATTAAGAAGTCTCTTCGTGTTTTAAAAGAACTTGCAATAGGAGCAACTGGCAGTCTGATAGCTTCTGGCATGCTTGCTTTATTAGGACAGATACCCATTTGAATTAACTGAGAGGATTTCTTCTGTATGGTTGGAAAGTATAAAGTCATCACGCTCTGCGGCAGTACCCGATTCAAGAACGAGCTTATGGAGGCTCAGAAGCGCCTGACGCTGGAAGGCAATATCGTCATCAGCGTGGGCCTTTTCGGCCATTCCGGTGATAACGAGGTCTGGACGGAAGGCACCAAAGAAATGCTGGATGATATGCACTTGCGCAAGATCGATATGGCCGATGAGATATTTGTCATCAATGTTGGCGGGTATATCGGTTCCAGCACCCGGTCAGAGATCGAGTACGCTACAGCGCACGGGAAGCCGGTGCGGTATTTGGAGGAAGCAAATGCAGATTGATCGTGAGCTAATAAATGGAATGGGCCGTGAAGAAGTTGTTCGGCTTATCACTGAGGGGATAACGGATATGGAGCTCCTCAAATATGCACTGGACAGAGTAGATGAACTGGACGGCGTCAAAGTAGATTCTCCAATAGCAGCCATCAACGATGAGGGCTTTGATGATCTACCAATGGAAGAACAATTAAGAAAGCTGATGGAAGCCGCAAAGGCCGTGGCAGATGAGGCAAAAGAAGCTGGTGTTGATCTGTAGGCAAACCTTTTAACGATTACCCTGAACAATTTAACGATTTGCCGAACCTTTTAACGATTACCCGAACAATTTAACGATTTGCCATACCTTTTAACGATTTGAGAGAGGGGTGTCGGTTTTGACCAGCGTAACCACAAGTCAGTACAGCTTTCGGGCCGGAATCGGCTCCCGGCGAAGACCTGTAAGACGCGAAAAAGCCCAGAAATCAAGAGGTTTCCGGGCTAATCCTACATATAGGCATTGTATCAAAGATTACGTCTTAATAGACCCGGCATAAGGGTGTGGAGGATTTCCATTTCATACTCCGTATAGTATTAAGGAGAAACATTATGCAGCACGAATGTAAGATAACTGTTCTGGAAACCAAGATCTTTCCGGAGCTTCAGGAAAAATATCTGGCCGATCCCAAGTCCGGCCCGTGTCCATGCTTCAAAGCCGGAGACACATTTCTGCTGAAAAGGACACCACAGCAGGATGACTTTTATCACCTGATGGACGGTAAGTTCTGCGGGGAGGCGTGGGATGCCATCAGCCGCTATGTCTACACGGCTCTACAGGGTGGCTCCATAATGAAAAGCTGGACAAATGATGACCGTATGATGATAGCCTGCTGCAATGATGGCACCCGGCCTGTTATCTTCAAGATAGAACGGATCGATATTCCGGAGAACGAGGAAGAGCGCGAGTGGCTGGAGAAGCAGAACTTTAAGAACACCGTAGATGATGCCTATACGGGGTGAGGACATAACATGCAGATAATCACTTATCAGGAAAAATACAAACAGCAGGTCATTGACCTGATTCTGCACATACAGAACTACGAGGCGAAGATCAATCTTTCGCTTGAAGAACAGCCTGACCTGCTGGACATCCCGACCTGTTATGAAAAGGATGGCGGAGAGTTCTGGCTGGCTGTTGAGGGTGATACGGTCATCGGCACCTTGGCACTGATGAATAAAGGAAACGGGAATGCGGTTCTTAAGAAGGGCTTTGTCAGGGCAGATTACCGGAAGCAGGGTATCCTTGGAAAACTCTATGCGTCGCTTCAGGAGTTCGCAAAGGAACATGATCTGACAACCTTTGTATTCGATACACCGTCCGTTGCTACGAACTGCCACAGCTTTTTCGAGAAGAGGGGTTATCGGAGAATTTCAAAAGATGAGATTCCTTTCCCGTATGAATTTCCAGACAGAAATTCGTATCTTTATATGATGCGGGCAGACTAAGCAGCAGCAGGGCGTGTTGGACATTGGCCTAAAAAACCGGACATTGGGGAGTTGAGACGGTGAAGAGCCAAGTCGAGACGGTGGGCATTGACCTGTTCCCTGAAACGGAAGACACCCCCTCCCTGCTGACGGCCATTGTCTCAAGAGTCGGGACGGTGGCTGCTGGAAGAGCGGAGCTATATAATGTAGGGCTGATGCCGTTGAACTGTTTCCGCAGACAGGCAAAGGGCGTTTTGGGAGACCATGAGCAGTCAGGGAAATAAGTCGCGCAGAGCAAAAATGTAGATATGTTCTGATGTACAGTCGTTTTTCTCTGGATATGTTTCCGCGAACGAACGCCGAATTTTGCGGATGTCAGACATCAATATCGAGGTGTCGAGCCACGTGGAAACGGTGGTGCTTTTGAATCGTATCAACGATAGTTCTAATTGAGCACAGGAGTTCGTGATGAAAAAGATTCTGGTGTTAGCCGTAACCATTTTGGCACTTTTTTCCGCCGTTGCCTGTGGCGCCGTGCCGACCGGGCAAACCGGGTATACTTCCATTACGCAGGAAGAAGCCAAAAAGAAGATGGACGACAACTTTAAGGGCGTGATCCTGGACGTGAGAACAAAGGAAGAGTACGACCAGGGCCATATCAAAAATGCCATACTCGTACCCAATGAAAGCATCGACAAAACGCCGCCCAGGGAATTGCCGGACAAACAGGCCGAGATTCTGGTCTACTGCCGCAGCGGCAACCGCAGCAAGAAGGCGGCGGAAAAACTGGCGGCCATGGGATATACCCATGTCCTGGAATTCGGCGGCATCATAACTTGGAAATACGGACTTGTAAAATGATGGAATTGGAATGTCAGATCCGCCGGGAACGGCCGGAAGATTATTTCGAAACAGAAAATGTAGTGCGGGAAGCCTTTTGGAACGTCTATCACCCGGGATGCACGGAGCATTATCTGCTGCATTGTTTCCGTTCCCGCAGCGAATTCATTCCCGAATTGGATCTTGTCCTGGTCAAAGACGGACGGATCATCGGGCAGGTCATGTATGTACATTCGCAGGTTGACGGCGACGGCGGAACCAAAATCCCGACGTTCACCTTCGGACCCATCGGCATTCACCCGGACTACCAGAGACAAGGGTATGGCAGGAAACTGCTGGAAGCTTCCATGCAGGCCGCAGCCGCACTGGGGGCCGGCGCGCTGGTCATCACGGGGAATATCCTGTTTTACGGACCATCCGGATTTGTCCCTGCAAGGACGAGAGGAATCCGTTTATCACGAAGACCCGGAAGCAGACTACCTGCTGGTTAAGGAATTACGGAAAGGGTACCTTGAGAACGTCCGCGGAACCTTTCGGGACCCCGAAGGGTATTTCGCCGCTATGCGCCATCCCGATGCTTTTGAGGCGTTTGACAAGCAGTTCCCACGGAAAATACAAAAGGTGCTTCCAGGACAGTTGGATTTTGTATAAGTACAGAAAAAAATAACTTGGTCGCTGACCGATCAAGAAAAGCGACCAAGTCAGCGACCAAGTTGTTGTACGCAACGTATTATGCCCAGCGGGAGTGGGGCACGCCGGAGCCGAGTTCAAAGTGGTATTTGGCAATGCCGACATCGACTTTTTCCAGGAATCCCGGCACCGTGTCGATCCAGAGCCGGTCACCGTCCAGATGGATCTTGAACAGCTGCTGGTTTCCGGCTGTTGGGGCCAGGACGGCGTATTCCATGCCTTTCCGGAACCATGCGGGAACGTGGGCCGGATCGGCGACGACGGACATTTCTTCGACGGTTTTGATTTTGTGGGCGAACCCGGACTTTTCACTGTATCCGATGCAGATGGAAAGGACCAGGCGTTCGCCTTTTTTGATTTCCGGCACCGGCACGCCCTTTGCCGCGTCCTGCAGCAGGGTTTCCACCCAGCCAGTCTTCAGGCCGTTCTGCTGCGCCCAGAGCACCAGCTGTTCGCCATAGTAGCCGCACAGTTCGTCCAGTTCCGGAACATCTTTTCCGACGAGGGCGATATAGTTGGTGACGCCGGTCCACCTGCCGTAACGGATTGTGTAAGGGGACAGGGCGTCGGTTACTCCGTTGATGAACTGGAAATGCAGGCCTGTTTTTTCATTGATGGCTGCCATCATCGACCGGAGTGTTTTTTCCGTTTCCCCCTCCAGGGCCCGTCCGTCATAATTCCGAACCGTATGTCTGCTGCGGATTGCTTCTTCGATAGTCATATAGTATTTCCCTTTCTGTCTGCACGACATCTTTATTTCCTGCGTTTTCAAATTTTCCTTGCCAACAGGTTACGCATAGCGTATCATGAATTAGTGACATTTTTTGGCACCATTTAAAAAATCATTAAAAAAAACATTAACAAATCGGCATCAATTTTTTGAAACCGTGCAAATAAGGGGGACAATCATGAAGAAAGCAGAGCGCCTGAACCGGGAACTGGCATACCTGGTCAATCATCCCTTTTTCCATCTGGCGGATCTGATGGACGAATTCCGGATATCCCGGAGAACGGCGCTCCGGGATATTACCGATTTGGCGGACCTCGGGCTGAGCGTCTATTCCGAACCGGGCCGCAGCGGCGGGTACCAGGTCACGAGCCGCGGTTCGCTGATCCCTGTCACCTTTTCCGGCGATGAAGTCAGTGCCATCTTTTTTGCCCTTCACGCCTTGTCGCTGCTGTCGGAAACACCTTTCCGGAAGCCGTACCAGGACATCTACGACCGCCTGCTCGCCTCGCTGCCGTCGTGGCGCCGCAACGCCGTCACGGACATGCTGGACGCGTGCCGCTATTACAATGTGCCGCCGGTCTACGAAATCCCGTTCCTGCGGGAGATCCTTGCGGCCTGCACCAGCCGGCACATCGTGCGGATTGCCTCGTCCCAGCTTCCGTCTTCGCCCGTCCGCGCCCAGCTTTTGTGGATATTTTACCGGGGCGGGCTCTGGTTCTTTGAAGGAATTGATGTCGACACGGGCCGCTGGTACCGCGCCCGCTGCGATTTGATCACCGGTTTTCAGGATACGGGGAGCAGCGGGACGTTCCGCCGCGAGGAACTCAAGGAACAGCATGACCGCTTCGTCCGGGAGCACCACACCATCCCGTTCCGGTGCCGGATCAGCGACCACGGCAAAGTGCGCTATTATCGGGAACGGTACGAAAACATCCACCTTTCCGGAAACGAACTGACCGGCTCCTACAACGAGGACGAGTTCGACTATATGATCGAGTACCTGATCGGTTACGGCAGCGATGTCACGGTCCTGGCGCCGGAGGCGCTGCGCACGGCCTATGCGGAACGGCTGCAGGAAATGTTGGACCGTGCGGTACACATTCCCGGTAAATTCCATTATAATAAGAGTAAGAAAAAGAACCCGCCGCGGGAAAAAGCGGATGGGAAAAAGGACGTCGAATCGAGCAACGCCCGCAAGGGAGGCTGAATCCATTGGAACTTGCAGCAGAAGAGCTGAAACAGAATCTGGCGAACGTACGCGCGCGCATCCGCGCGGCCTGCGAACGGGCGGGCCGGGATCCGTCCGGCGTGACGCTCCTGGCCGTGAGCAAGACCAAACCCATTGAGGATATCCAGGTCCTGCTGGGGGAAGGACAGAAGGCTTTCGGCGAAAACTACGTGCAGGAGCTGAAGGAAAAGTACGAAGCCCTGGGCGACGCCGCAGAGTGGCACATGATCGGCCATTTGCAGCGCAACAAAGTGAAATACATCATCGACAAAGTCTGCCTCATCCATGCCGTGGACACGCTGCGCCTGGCGGAACAGATTGAAAAGGAAGCGGCCAAGCATGACCGCATCGTCGAGGTACTGATGGAAGTCAACATCGCCCGGGAGGAAACGAAATGGGGCTTCACGGAAGAAGAAGCGCCGGCGGCCGCCAAAGCCATGGGGGCCTTGCCTCATTTGCGGCTCCGGGGACTCATGACATCGGCCCCCATCACGAAAGAGGTCGAAACGAACCGCCCCTATTTCCGGGGACTGCGGGAACTGGCCCGGCGCATTGACGCCCAGCATTTCCCGAACGTGCGCATGGACACGCTGTCCATGGGCATGACGCAGGACTTCGAAGTGGCCGTCGAAGAAGGGGCGACCATCGTCCGGGTCGGTACCGCCATTTTCGGGGCCCGGGACTACCACATGTAAAAACAGCGAAAGAAAATCCTCCCGGCAGGCAGGCCGCCAGAGCGCGGCGTACCGTCCGGGAGGATTTTTTTTGGAAAAAGATGTAATAAATTAATTGACATCAATGCTGTAATATGATATATTACAACCAACAAGAAAAGACACCGGCCTGAAAGGAACGGCAGGACACAGGGAGGAAATACAATGAACGCACAAGACTGCTTACAAATGCTTCGCGAAATCCGGGACGTTTCGTTTGCCACGGTCGGGGAGGACGACCTGCCGCACAACCGCATCATCGACGTCATGATTGTGGAAGAGGGACGCCTCGTATTCTGCACGGGGCGGGGGAAGGACTTTTACCGCCAGCTGATGCACAACCCCCATGTCGCCGTCAGCGGCCTCAACAAGGCCTGGCAGATGATCCGCCTGACGGGAACCGTCCGGAAACTGGACGACCAGAAACAGTGGATCGACCGGATTTTTGCGGAAAACCCTGCCATGAACGATGTCTACCCGGGAAAGGCGCGCTATATCTTGGATGCCTTCGCCATCGAAGCGGGGCGCATTGAGTTCTTTGACCTGGGCAAGAGCCCCATCCACCGGGAGAGCTTCGCCTTCGGCGGCAGCAAGGCGCCGGAAAAGGGGTTCCGGATTACGGATGCCTGCATCGGGTGCGGCACCTGCAAGCGGAACTGCCCGCAGCAGTGCGTGGAAACAGGGACGCCGTTCCGCATCCGGCAGGACAGCTGCCTGCACTGCGGCCTGTGCTTTGAAAACTGCCCGGTACAGGCCATCGTACGGCGTGACGCATGATGATGTAACGGAACACAAGGACGGAAAGGGACCATGGTTAAGGCAATCTTCGATCTTGTCACTACCCGCTGGGATTTTTTCCTGCGGCTGCTGGTGGAACATCTGGAAATATCGTTTCTGGCAATCGGCATCGCCATCGTGTTCGGCGGCATTGCCGGCATCCTGATCAGTGAATGGCGCAGGTCCGCCAAATGGACGCTGGGGGTCATCAATTTCATTTACACGATTCCCTCGATTTCCATGCTGGGCTTCCTCATTCCCTTTTCCGGTGTCGGCAACGCGACGGCCGTCATCGCCCTGACGATTTACGCCCTGCTGCCCATGGTCCGCTCGGTCCATACGGGACTGACCAACGTGGATCCGGCCATCCTCGAGGCGGCCAAGGGCATGGGCAGCACGCGGGCCCAGATCCTGTTCAAGGTGAGCCTGCCGCTGGCCATGCCGGTCATCATGTCCGGCATCCGGAACATGGTGACGATGACCATCGCGCTCGCCGGTATTGCATCCTTCATTGGCGCCGGCGGCCTCGGCGTAGCCATCTACCGCGGCATCACCACGAACAACGCGGCCATGACGCTGGCAGGGAGCTTGCTGACGGCGCTCCTGGCGCTCGTCGCGGACTTTATCCTCGGCATCGTGGAAAAACGGATGCAGCGGCGGTCGAAAAAGGCACAGCGCCGGAACCGGCTGGCCGGTATCGTGGCGCTGCTTATGGCGGCCTGCCTGCTCGGGGGCCTCGCCGTTTCCCAGAACCGGAGCGGCAGGACCCTCCACATTGCCACCAAACCCATGACGGAACAGTATATTCTGGGCGAGATGCTGGATATCCTGGTTGAACAGGATACGGACCTCCGCGTCAAGCTGACGCAGGGCGTCGGCGGTGGTACGTCCAATATCGACCCGGGCATGCGGAGCGGGGCCTTCGACCTGTACCCGGAATACACCGGCACGGCCTGGAACATGGTGCTGAAAAAGACCGATGTGTATTCCGAAGACCGTTTCCACGAGCTGCAGGCCGGCTACAAGGACCGGGGCATGACCTGGACCTGCCTGTACGGATTTGAAAACACCTTCGGCCTGGCCCTGCGCAAGGACATTGCCGAACGGTACGGCATCCGGAACTTTTCCGACCTGAAGCGGTACGCGCAGAACCTGACCTTCGGCGCGGAATACGATTTCTTCGAGCGGGAAGACGGCTATGCCGCCTTGTGCAAGGCCTACGGCTTCCGGTTTGGCAAAACGATGGATCTGGATATCGGGCTGAAATACCATGCGTTGGCGGAAAAACAGGTCGACGCCATCATCGTCTTTACGACCGACGGCCAGCTGGCCCAGGCCGACGCCGTGACCCTGACCGATGACAAACATTTCTTCCCGTCTTATTATTGCGGGAACATCGTGCGGTCCGAAGTGCTGGAAAAATATCCGGAACTGGAGCCTGTCTTTGCCAAATTGACAGGCCGCATCCACAACGACGACATGGTCCGCATGAATTACGAAGTGGAAGTACAAGGCAGGGAACCGCGCGCCGTGGCAGAGGAATTTCTGCGGGCACACGGGCTCGTCAAATAGGAAGAGGGAAGGAACATGAGCGAAACGATGATTGAATTCCGGCACGTCCAAAAGGCCTACGGCAGCGACAACATCATAGAGGACCTCAGCTTTTCGGTACAGAAGGGCGACTTTGTCACCATGATCGGTTCTTCCGGCTGCGGCAAAACGACGACGCTCAAAATGATCAACGCCTTGATCGAACCGACGGCCGGCGACATCTTTGTGGATGGAACCAACATCAGGGACTGCGACCCGGTCCAGCTGCGCCGTTCCATCGGCTACGCGATTCAGGGCAGCGTCCTGTTCCCGCACATGACGGTGGAGCAGAACATCGCCTATGTGCCGAACCTGCTGAATAAACGGGACAAGAAGCGCACCGCCCTGGCGGTCGACAAATGGATGCGGATCGTCGGGCTGGACCCGTCCCTGAAGGAACGCTATCCCAGCGAATTGTCCGGCGGCCAGCAGCAGCGCGTCGGCATCGCCCGGGCCCTGGCCGCTTCGCCGGACATCCTGCTCATGGACGAACCCTTCGGCGCGGTGGACGAAATCACCCGGTCGTCCCTGCAGGACGAGATTTTGCGGATTCACCGGGAAACGCAGATTACGATCCTCTTTGTGACGCACGACATCCAGGAGGCGCTGAAACTGGCCACGAAGGTCCTGATCATGGACCATGGGAAAATCCAGCAGTACGACACGCCGACCCGCATCCTGCAGCATCCGGCCAACGAATTCGTCGCCAAACTGGTGCGGCGGGAACGGCATACCTGCCTGCTCGACGAAACCCGGATCGGTTCCTGTGAATTCAGCCGGGCGGCCTGCGGGATGGTCAGAGCGCCGTACCGCGGGTAGGTACGAATAATTTGCTCATGTCCACCTTTTCCAGCGTCAGCAACTGCTTTTTCCGCTGCACGCCGCCGTATCAGTACCTGATGGAGTACCGGCTGGCAAAAGCGGCCCAGCTCCTCAAAGACACGGACTTACCCATCGGGGAGGTCGCGGCCGGCGTCGGCTTCCAGCAGATGAGCCATTTCGGCAAATGCTTCCGGGAAAAGACGGGCCTGTCGCCGCGCGACTACCGGAAACAGAGCCGGTAAAGGAAAACAAAAAAGGCGTCCCGCAGGACGCCTTTTTTTTAATGCAGATCTCAGTAGTTATCGGCCTTGATTTCGAAGAAGCTCTGCGGATGGTTGCAGACCGGGCAGACTTCGGGAGCCTTGGTGCCGACCACGATGTGGCCGCAGTTGCGGCATTCCCAAACCTTGACTTCGCTCTTTTCGAAGACAGCCTTGGTTTCCACGTTGTGCAGCAGGGCACGATACCGTTCTTCGTGGGCCTTTTCGATGGCAGCGACGCCACGGAATTTTTCAGCCAGGTCATGGAAGCCTTCTTCATCGGCTTCTTTGGCCATGCGGACATACATGTCGGTCCATTCCGCGTTTTCGCCTTCGGCGGCATGGAGCAGGTTTTCCGGCGTATCGCCGATTTCGCCCAGGGCGCGGAACCACAGTTTGGCGTGTTCCCGTTCGTTCTCGGCGGTCTTCAGGAACAGGGCGGCAATCTGTTCATAGCCCTGTTTTTTAGCTACAGAAGCAAAGTAGGTGTATTTGTTGCGTGCCTGGGATTCGCCTGCAAAAGCTTCCCACAGGTTCTTTTCAGTCTTGGTGCCAGCATACGGATTTTTTGCCATTGTCCAATTCCTCCTTGTCTTTACAATCGTTTATTGCAACGGTTTGTAGTTAGCGGTATCATTATATCATGAATTCCCAGGAAAAAGCAAGGCCGAATGTTCAAATCATGATATTTGTGTGAATTTTTCACTTTGTGATGATAACTGTATCCTGAAAAATAGCAAAAGGAGATAAATCAATGAAACCAACATTTCGTTATGCAGAAAGAAACGATATGCCTCTGATTATGAAGTTCGTGCGGGATCTGGCCCGTTACGAGCATTTGGAGGACCAGGTCGTTGCAACGCCGGAAATTATGGAACACTGGATTTTCGACTTGAAGAGGGCCGAAGTGATTTTCGTCCTGGAAGAGGGGAAGGAAGTCGGCTTCGCGCTGTTCTTCCATAATTTTTCGACATTCCTCGGGCGGGCCGGTATCTACCTGGAAGACCTGTTCGTGGATCCGGCGTGCCGCGGCAGGGGATACGGCCGGGCCCTGATGGAAAAACTGGCCTCCATTGCCGTGGAAGAGGGATGCGGACGGTTCGAATGGTGGGTACTCAACTGGAACGAGCCGAGCATCCGGTTCTACAAGTCCCTGGGGGCCGTCCCCATGTCCGAATGGACGGTGTACCGGGTCACCGGCGATGCATTGCAGAAATTAGCGGGGAAATAAGATGGACATCAATTTTTTCGTCATGGCGGCCTGTTTCTGCGCCTATTTTGTCAAAGGCATCGTCGGGTTTGCCAACACGATTGTTTTTACGTCGATTTTGAGTTTTCGCTACAACAACATCAACATTTCACCGGTGGACTTGTGGCTGGGCGTGCCGCCCAATATCCTTATGCCGATCAAAGAACGAAAGTCGATCCGGCTGAAAAAGTGGCTCCCGATTGCGGCCATTGTACTGGTCAGCGACCTGCCGGGCATGTTTCTGCTGAAGTACGGCAACGCATCGACCCTGAAGGTCATCCTGGGCGTTGTCATCATCGGCATCGGCCTGGAGATGCTGGACCGCCAGCTGCGGCCCCGCAAGTCGAAAGGGTCGAAAAAACTGCTCCTCGGGTTCGGTGCGTTGACAGGCTTCATCAACGGCCTCTTCGGAATCGGTGCCCTCCTGGCGGCCTACATGGAACGGACCACGCAGTCGGCGTCGGAGTTCCGCGGCAACCTGTGCATGGTCTTTCTGGTCGACGCCATTTTCCGCATCATCGCCTACACATGCCTGGGCATTGTCACACTGGAAAGCCTGTGGACGGCCGTCCGGCTCGTGCCCTGCATGCTGCTGGGCCTGGGGGCGGGCATGTTCGTGTCGCGCTTCGTCGAGGAGCGGAAAATGAAACTCGTCGTCATCGTCGTGCTGATTTTCTCCGGTGCGGCCATCTGCATCACGAATCTCATGCGGTAAGGGCTAATAAAAGATTTAATCATAAATGTCGGGGGTAGGAAAGTATTCTTTCCTACCCCCGTTTTTTGTAATTTTTATTTCAATGTCAAAGTAGAATTTATTTCCGACTGTGCGGAAGGGTTCCCTGTTGCTGCTCCGCATCCAGCCGTTTCCGGGCAGCGGGGTCTTTCAGCATGCAGATGCCCTGGGTCATGGTGCCCATGGGGCAGTAGACGCACCACGAGCGCGGCCGGAACAGGACCATGGTCACGAGGCCGAGGGTGGTCGAGGTCATCATGACGCTGAAGAACCCGTAAGCGAACTGGGCCATCCAGGGCGATACGCCGCTGACGTCGGTCCATTGCCAGGGCAGCTTGAAAGTCCACAGCAGCGTCACGGTCTGCTGCAGCGGGGCGCCCGTAAACACTTTCCAGGTGCTGAAGAGCATCAGGCAGAACATGACCATGAAGAAGGCCAGAAAGCCGAAGCGGAAGGCCTTGCTGCGCAAAAAGGCCGGCGGGGGCGCATTGCGCGACAGGCCGAGGCGGCTGCCCAGCAGAAAGAGCAGCTGCCCGCGGCCGCAATAGCGGTTGCAGTAGGCTTTGCCGTAGCCGAGAATGGCCAGGAGCAGGGGAATCGTGAAAAAGATCAGGCCGAGCCAGGCGCATAAGATGTTGCACACGCCCAGTACCCAATAGAGCAGTTCGGCCAGCCAGAGATATTCATACCAGTGCCTGCGTTTGGAAGCCATCATGCCCCTCCTTTCCGGGGGACGAGGGAGATGACGGCGGCGGGGCAGTTGCGGGCGCAGGTGCCGCAGCCGACACAGCGGGCGGGGTCCACCTGGGCACGGATGCCGGCCACGACGTGGACGGCTTCGCGGGGACATACGTTTTCACACAACCCGCAGGCCACGCATTCGCTGCCGACGACGGCGACTTTGGGAGACAGTTTCATGGCGGTTCCTCCTCAATTTTCGTAAGCCGGTTCTTTTTTGTCCGCTGCCTGCGGATTTTGTAGCGCGCGGCGGATAAACAGATTGTGCAGCACGGCCAGGGCGAAAAGCACGACGAAGGCTGTCCGCGTGCCCGTCGCTGTTGCCGCCGTGAAGGCGTCCGAACCGTGCTCCAGGCCGAGCTGGAAGGTCGCCACGAGGGCGGCGCTGATGGCTGTTCCCACGGCGCCGGACAACTGCTGGACCGTCGTCGTGATGGCGTTGCCGTCACCACGCAGGCGCTCTTCCAGACTGCTGATGGCGTAGGTCATGGTGTTGCCCATGGACAGGGACTGGCCGATGGTGAAGAGGACATAGGCGCAGGTCATGAGCAGGACCGTAGGCGCGCGCATGATGAACTGGTAGACGGCCATGCACAAAAAGACGAAGAAGCCGCCCAAAAGCAGGGGACGGCGCGGACCGTACTTGTCGTACAGGCGGCCGCATAAGGGGGTGATCAGGGCGCCGACGAGGCAGCCCGGGAGCAGGATGCAGCCCGCCGTGAACGGCGATTCGTGCAGGCAGATCTGGGCGAAGTTCGGCAGCAGAAAGCCCATGCCGAGGCAGATGAACATGACGATGGCAAGGCACACGAGGCTCAGGGAGAAAGCACGGCTGCCCAAGGGACGCAGGCGCAGCAGCGGCGTCCGGCCCGTGGCGGTGCACCTTTTCTCGTGACGGCAGAACAGGCCCAGGAACAGGACCGCCAGCGCCGCCAGAGTGACGAAGGGCAGCGGCCGTTCCGCCAGGGACGAGGCTTCCGTGCAGGCCAGCAGGAACGTCGTGAAGGCGACGGCAATCTGGAACATGCCCGTAAAGTCAAAGGCCCGCGGCCCGTAGGAGCAGGACTGGCGGATGGCGTACAGTCCCGTAAAGAGCGAGAACAGCACCACAGGCACCAGGGACAGGAAGATCATGTGCCAGCCCCAGGCCGTGACGATATAGCCGCCGAAGGACGGTCCCACGGCCGGAGCCAGGGCGGTGACCAGCATGGCGGCGCCCATCATGAAGCCGATGCGGTTCAGGGGCGCCTGTTCCATGACGATGTTGAACATCAGCGGCAGGGCGATGCCCGTGCCGGTGCCCTGCAGCAGCCGTCCCAGGAGCAGCACGTAGAAATTCGGCGCAAAGGCGCCGCACAACGTACCGGTCAGGAAAATGAGGTTGGCGCACAGGAAAAGGCGTTTCAAGGGAAAACGCTGTTTCAAATAACTCGACGTCGGAATGATGACGGACAGAATCAGCAGATAGCCCGTCGTGACCCACTGCACGAGGCTCGTGCTGATATGGAATTCCTCCATGAGGGTGGGGAAGATGACGTTCATGGACGTTTCGATGACGACGCCCGTGAAGGACAGGATGCCTGCCGCGATAATGGACAGGTACAGGCGGGCATCCGCCACACGTTCAAATTGTTGCATGGCAGCCTGCCTCCTTCGGAAATTCATGCTGGGCGTGCCGGACCTCTTCAGCGAAACGGTGCAGCACGCGGATGGCCGTTTCCACATCGTCGTCGTGTACATCGGCCAGCCGCCCGGCCAGCCACCTGTGCAGGGCGTCCCCGTAATAGGCGTAGGCCTGGCTGCCGCGTTCCGTGAGGCGCACGGACACGTAACGGCGGTCTTCGGCCTGCTGCTGTTTTTCCACGTACCCCTGGGCCACCAGGTCGTTCATCAGTTTCGTGATGCTCGGCCCCGTGCCGCCCATGCGGCGCGCCACATCGCCGACCGTCACCAGTTCCTGTTCCTGTGCCAGTCCGTGGATCACTTCGATAATCAGGATCTGCCGCGGCTGCATGCCCTCAGGCAGCGGGGGCAGGGCGGCCCGCATCTGCCGTGCCTCGTTGCAGGCCAGCAGGAAACGGCTTACCATAGCTGCATTCATACCGGTCCCTCCCGTAAGGTGTCTAATAGTTATCTTTAGTAATTATCTAACATAACGATTCTATTGTAGACACGGTGCGGGCATTTGTCAAGGACCGTCCCGGCAGCAGCCGCCCTCACGGCACACGGAATTCGGTCGTGCTGCCGTTGATCGTCTTTTTCACGACGAGCTGCGTGGGAATGCGCTGCTGCAGCTCCGTCACGTGCGAAATGAGGCCGACGAGGCGTCCGCCCTCCTGCAGGGCGAGCAGGGTGTCCATGGCCTTGTCCAGCGTTTCCGGATCCAGGGACCCGAACCCTTCGTCGACGAGGATCATGTCCAGGCGGAGACCGCCGGCATTGGCCTGGAGCACGTCGGACAGGCCCAGGGCGAGGGACAGGGACGTAAAGAAGCTTTCCCCGCCGGACAGGGTCGTCACGGAACGGTTCTGGCCCGTGTAGGCGTCGAACACGTCCAGGTCGAGGCCCTGCTTCTGCCGCGCGTCGCCCACGCCGTGATGGCGGAGCAGGCGGTACCGGCCGTCGCTGATGTCATCGAGCCGCACATTGGCCTTCTGCAGGACATCGTCCAGGGCGGTCTGCAGGGCGTAGGTGGAGAAGGTCAGCTTGCCCGTGGCCAGCCCATTGACGCGGCCGTTGGCCGTTTCCGCCAGGCGGCCGACCGGACCGTATTCCGCATCGATGGCGGCCAGCTTCTTCCTGATTTCCACCAGCTGGCCGTACAGCCGTTTATCCGAATCCAGACGGTTCTTTTTCTCCCCGGCCTGACGGTTCCATTCAGCCAGTTTCCGGGCCGCGGTTTCGGCTTCTTCCGCAAGGCGCTTCAGTTCCCCGTCGCCGGGACGGGTCTTGCCGGCCGTCTGCGCCTGCAGCTGCTTCAGGGCGCCTTCCAGAGAGGCCTTTTTGGCATTGTATTCGTCCAGGCACCGCTGCATTGCCGCCTTTTCCCGTACCATGCCGTGGTAGTTCAGGAATTCTTCCTGATTGGCGAAGGGAGACTGTTTCAGAGCGGCCTTGTAGCGCTCCTGTTCTGCCTTAAAGCGGTTATCCGCGGCTGCAGCATCCTGCTTTGCCTTCGCCAGCGCGGCCGTCGTCAGGTCCACCTGCTTCTGGGCATCCTGCATTGCCGTTTTGCGGGCTTTGATCTTCCGGATGGCGGCCTCCAGTTCCCGTACCTTCTTTTCCAGGTCCGCCTTCTGTTCCGCCGACTGGGTCGCCGGACGGGGATGGACCGTGGCACCGCAGACGGGGCAGGGGGAGCCGTCCTGGAGCTGTCCGGCCAGACGGACGACCGTCTCCGAAGCTACGGTAAGGCCGGCCAGCTGTTTCGTCAGCGCTTCCTGCTGCGACTCGAGGATTTCCGTCGTCCCCTGGGCGGCTTCCCGGGTACACTTCGTCAGTTCTTTCTGTGCGTTTTCCAGGGCTTTTGCAGCCGGCGGTACCGCCTTTTCGAGACGCTCCTTGTCCTTCCAGGCGGTCAGGGCCTGCGTGTATACTTCGTGCAGCCCTTGCGCCGCTTCCACTTTCTGCAGCGTTTCCTTCCGGGTCTGCATGGCCGGCTCCTGTTTCTGCAGTTCGGCCTGTTCCGTCTGCTTGCTTTCAAGCTGGGTGAACAACCGGGCCAGAGCCTGGCTGTCCGCCAGCTGCCTGGCCGCCTTCTGGCTGCGGTCCTTCGCTTTTGCGGCCTCTGCCTCGGCATTGTTCAGATCCTTTGCGCCGGACGTGATGCGTACCGCCAGGTCTTCCACAGACGTTACGCCGGCATTGGCCAGCGTGGTCTGCTGTTCCTGCGTCCTGGCGTCGTGGTCCGCCTTCAGCGCGCGCGCCTTTTCATCCAGCCGTTTTTCCAGCTTGGCGAACCGTTCCGTACGGAACAGGGTCTCCAGAATCCGGCGGCGGTCGTCCGTCTTGAGTATCAGGAAGCGGCGGAACTGGCCCTGGGGGAGCACCATGAGCTGGCGGAACTGGTCCGCCTTGAAGCCCAGGATTTCCTCCATGACCTGCGTGGCCGCGGCCGAAGTGCCGGCCAGCACCTTTTCCGTACCGTCGTCCAGCACTTCGACCAGGCTGCCCGCCGCCTTGACCGACGTCGTGCCCGTGCCGCGTTTCTTCGGCACTTCCTGTTCCGGCGAGCGGGTCACGCGGTACGTGCGGCCCCGGCTCTGGAAGGTCAGGGAGACTTCGGTCTTGCACGAGGGATCCGCATAATTGCTGCGCATGCCTTTTCCCTTGCGCAAATCGCCGCTTGCTTCGCCGTAGAGGGCGAAGGTGATGGCGTCGAGAATGGACGTTTTGCCGCTTCCCGTCGGCCCGGTGATCAAAAAGAGCTGGTGTCCGCGCAGCTGCGAAAAATCAATGGTTTCCGTGCCTGCATAAGGCTCGAAGGCCGTCATCTGTAACAGTAAAGGCCGCATCAGGCATTCCTCCCTTCGTGCGCCAGTTCTTCCAACGTATCCGTCAGGACCTGCCGCTCCTTTTCACTCATGTCTTCGCCGTTCACGTCGCGGAAAAACTGCTCGAACAGCTCCAAGTCCGTCTTGCCGCGCCGGGCCGCTTCCACAACCTCTTCCGGGCGGGGTGCCAGCTGCTCGTACTGGATCTGCAGCACGTGGTGGTAGACCTGCTCCAGGCGGTTCTTGGCGTCGAGCACCGGTTCCCGGTCCGTCAGCGTGACCTGCAGGTAGTTGTCCACCTTGGCCGGATCCGGCGCCGCCAGCAGGTCGGCAAAGGAACCGCGTACGATGTCCAGTTCATGGGGGGCCGTCAAAGGCACGTCTTCCAGGGTGACGCGGCCGTCCCTGTCCAGATCCGCGAGGATGACGCCCTTCTTCTGGTGCGCCTCGCTGAAGGAATATTTCATGAGGGAGCCGCTGTAGGCCGCCTTGGCACCGCAGTGCTGCTGCGCGTGCAGATGGCCCAGGGCGGTGTAGTCGAAGGCGTCGTAGCAGGCGGGGGAGACCTGTTCCGCCCCGCCGGCCGCCAGGGACCGCTCGCTGTCGGGCGTCACGGCGGCGCCCGACACAAAGGCGTGGGACAGGGCCACTTTGCGTTCTCCCGCGGGAATCCGGGCCAGCATCTGTTCCACCTGCCAGCGCAGGGCCTCCTCGTGGGTGTGCTGCCGCGTGCCGGACAGTTCCGTCGCCAGCAGCGGTTCGCAGTAGGGCAGGGGCGCGAACCATACCGGACCCCAGGCGTCCTCGAGCCGGACAGGTGCCACATTCACACCGGGCTGTCCCGTAATATACAGCCGGTTCGTTTCGAACAATCTGCGGCCGAAATCGATGCGTGCCGGGTTGTCGTGGTTGCCGGCGATCAGCAGGACCGGCACCTGCACATCGCGCACCAGGCGCTGCAGCACCTCGTCCAGCAGATTGACGGCCTCCGTCGGCGGCAAGGCCCGGTCGTATACGTCGCCGGCCATGACCACGGCATCCACGCGGGCGTCTTTGGCCACGCGAAGCAGTTCTTCCAGCACAACCTGCTGGTCGTCCAACAAAGGCTGGCCGTGGAACGTCCGTCCCAGGTGCCAGTCCGCAGTATGAAGAATCCTCATGTCTTCCTCCTTGATTTAAGCAGCTGATGTCTTGTCCGTTCATTAGCGAACAAATGTTTGATAAAATAAGTATAGCACATGGAGCGAAAAAAGAGAAGCGTTTTGGGCGCGGAATCGGAGAAAAATTTGTAAACCGGCAAACAAGGCCATCGTACCCTTGATTGACGCCGGCCCGTTTTTATCATAAACTGGAAACACACAGGGTTCTGCTGCACGCAGTCCCTGATGAATGGAAAGTAGAGAATGACCATCCTGTATACGCTCATGGAATTCGGCGTCTCCCGCGGGAGGGAAAGGAAAGGTGAGCCTCCTATGAATCTGTCGTATTACCGCAACTTCTGCACCGTCGTCGAGGCGGGCAGCATGACCAAAGCGGCGGAACAGCTCCACGTGGCCCAGCCGGCCATCAGCCGCCAGATGCAGGCCCTCGAGGCCGAATTCGGCGTCCGCCTACTCGTCGTGGGCCGCGGTCATCACCAGCTGAAGCTGACCGACGCGGGCTGGCTCTTCTACAAACGGGCGAAACAGATCTGCCAGATGGAGGACGAAACGTACCGCGACATGTCCGACGCGGCGAACGGCCTCAACGGCACCCTGAACATCAGCATCGCCCCGTCGCGGTCGCGCTTCTTCGTGACGCGCTACGCCAAGCCCTTCAGCCGGCTGTATCCGCAGATCACCTACAACATCCGCGAATCCTACTATGTGCAGTTACTGGATGATGTCCTGCGCGGTGTGTCGGAAATCGGCATCGCCAACGCGCCCATTCCCGAAAACTTCCGCTTCGACATCCTCTCCTCCCGGCCGGAACACTATTATCTGGTCGGCCGCAAAAACAATCCCTGGATCGACCTGACGCAGCCCTACACGTCGCTTGCCGTGCTGCAGGGCGTGCCTCTGGCCTGCGCCCGCGGGCACTGGGGACTCCTGGAGACACGCTGCCTCGAGGAAGATGTCAAACCGTATCCGTTCGCCATCGTCGGCACGCGGGTCGCCGCCGTGGACTACGCCATGGAGAACCTGGCCATCGCCGTCGTACCCCTGGAAGAAATGGAAATGCTGCCCAAGGAACTCATCCGGTTCCGCATCGAGGACCCGCGCGTCATGATCCACAAGACCATCATCAAGCTCAAAGGGCGCGAACTGTCCATGCCCATGCGGAAATTCCTCGAAGTCTACCAGCGGGAAATAGACAATTTAAAATATAACAAAAAAGAATAAGCAACCCAAAAAACCAGCATTATTCTTTTATTTCCTCCTGTGCTACAATAAAGGTGAAGGAAGGGAAGGAACCCCGGACGGGATTCCGGATACCGACCGGGCCTTTCCAAAAACCCGCAGCCGTTCCCGAACGGCCGACAAAATCTAAGCAAAGGAGGAATCATTATGAAGAAGAAGGCACTCGAAAAAGGCATCAAGTTCGTAGCATTCCTGAAGAACCATGGGAATAGCTTCCGCGCTCACAAGGCGAAGAAGAACATCAGCCGGATCCTGTTCGTGAGCACGCTTTCCAAGAATGGTTTTTCCAAGCTGGCTAAGATTGCCGGTATGCGGTTCACGAAAGATCAGAAGAAGTTCTTGATGGAATACTGAGCAGTACACGGCAACAGCCCTTGGAACAAGGAACAATCCGCTGCAAGACACCGGCGGTTGATTGAGACAAAGGGACGCCCCCGGCAGGGCGTCCCTTAATTTTTGTCCCCAGCGTCCCCTGGTCAGAACAATGTGGTATAATATGTATGATTTAGGGGGAATGAACCAGTGAAGTTGAATCTGATGGATCTTTTGCTGCCCATGATTTACGCCCTGGACCTGGAAGAACACGATCTGACCGGTGCCACGGGCGGCCACGGGGAACGGGTCGCCCTGCTGACGTACCTGATGGCGCGGCCGCTGCACTATCCGCAGCCGCAGCTCATGGACATCGTCGAATGCGCGCTGCTGCACGACTGCGGCGCTGTGGAGAACATTCGCAACCTGCGCGATGCCCGGGCCGCGGGACGGGAGTACGCCGAGACATTGCCGGACGGGACGGTTGTGCGCGACGCCAACATCCACGCCATCCTGGGGGAGAAGGACATCCGGCCCCTGCCGTTCCACGGGGACGTGCGCAACATTGTGCTCATGCATCACGAATGCGTCGACGGGTCGGGCCCGCTGGGGCGGAAGGAGGACGAAATCCCCTTCCCGTCGCAATTGATCTTTCTGGCGGACCGCATGGATATCTGGTTTGACCTGCAGACCCTGCCGGAACGCGGATTCCAGCCCATGATCGATTCCCTGCTGTCCCGCGTGGGCCGCGAATTTTCGCGCCGCGCCGCCGACCTTATGGTGCAGAACATCCATTACGACGACATCCGCCGCATCCAGGAAAAAGGCGCCAAAGCGCTGCTGCGGGAACTGCTTCCGCAAGATGTCACAGACTATTCCCGTCCGCAAATTTATGCGCTGACGCGCTTCTTCGAGCATATCGTCGATGCCAAATCGTCCTTTACGAAGGACCATTCCGCAGGCATTGCGGACAAGGCCGAGCGCATGGCCGGCTTCTACGGCTGGAGCGTGGACAAGACGGACCGCTTCCTGCTGGCGGCGGCCCTGCATGACTACGGCAAACTGACCGTGGAAACGGATATCCTGGAAAAACCGGACAAACTGACGCCGGAAGAATTCACGGCCATCCAGCGCCACGTGCGGCAGACCTACGAAATCCTGAACGAAATCCCCGGGTTTGAGGACATCCGGGACTGGGCCTCGTTCCACCACGAAAAACTCGACGGCAGCGGCTACTGCTTCGGCCTGACCGCCGAGCGCCTGAGCTTCGAGTCGCGCCTCATGGCATGCATCGACATCTACCAGGCCCTGACGGAGAAACGGCCTTACAAAGACGGATTTTCCCACGGGAAAGCCATGGACATCATGCAGGAAATGGCGGCGGCCGGCAAAATCGACGGCGCCATCGTCCAGGACCTGGACAAGGTGTTCGGAAAACAGTAAAAGAGCAATCAAAAAACGCCATCCGCGGGGATGGCGTTTTGTTCTGTCAGGGTTCCGGCGGCTCGTCGACCACGTAGTGCCGCACGGTTTCCTGCGCCATGTGCAGCGCCTGCAGCTGTGGGGATTTCTTGAACTGGTGACGCGTCATGCGGGCGAGGATGTCGGCCAGGCAGGACACGCCCTTGACCACGTAGGGGCCCTTGTTCAGCATGACGCATTCGGCACGCCCGCCCATGGCGGCGTCCGTGATTTCCGCCCGCGACGGGATGCCCGTCTTGAGCAGGTTCTCCAGCACCTGGGTCGCCCAAATGACCGGCAGGTGCGCCGCTTCGCAAATCCACAGGATTTCCTCCTGCAGCTCGGCCAGGCGGTAATAACCGGCTTCCACGGCCAGGTCGCCCCGGGCGATCATGACGCCGAACGGATTGTGGGATGCCGCCTGCACGATGATTTCCGGCAGGTTCCGCACGCTGTCCCGCGTCTCGATTTTGGCGATGATGGCGATGCTGCGCTGCCGCCCGGCAGAGCGCTTGCGGATTTCGTTCTGCAGGAGCCGCATGTCGTCGCGGTTCCGGACGAAGGAGTACCCGACGGCGTCGGCGTGTTTCAAGATAAAGTCCAGATCCTGCAGGTCCTGTTTGGTCAAAGGGGACAGATTCAGCGGCGTCTGGGGAAAATTCAGGCTCTTTCGGTTCTTCATGTTGAAGCCCTTCTCCCGCGTGCCCAGTACGCGCAGGTAGGCGCCCTGGGGTACGATGTCCGTGACGACACAGCGCAATTTTCCATCGTCGACGAGGACGGGATCGCCGACGCATAGCGTGTCGAACACCTGGGGGATGCTGCAGGCGAGGACGACGTTGCCCTTGTAGGCTTTCGGGTAGTCGGAAATCTTTTTGCGGACCAGGAACAGAGTGTCTCCCGTGTACACCTTGGCATCGTCGCCGGGCACGAGGACCTGGGCGATGCGCACCTTTGGGCCGCCCAGGTCCATATAGATGCGGCAGCGGCGGCCCAGCTCCTTTTCCGCCCGGTGTACATTTTGCAGAATCTTTTCCCAGACATCGCGGTCGTCATGGGCGCAGTTGATGCGCACGACATCCATGCCGGCCGCCACCAGGCCGCGGACCAGGGCGTAGTTGCCGGCAGCTTCTTCCGGCATGGTGACCATGATCTTGGTATAGCGGCCGTCGGGGCTGCGGCCGAAGAGCAGATTGGCATTGTGCTGGAGCAGGCGGTTGCCCAAAAAGAACTGTTTCGGCGACGGATAGGGAATCAGCGCCTTGCCCCGTTTGTGGCAGATCCGCCCCAGGGAAGCCATGACGGCGTCCAGATTGTAGATGGTGCGCGCCTCGCTGCGCCCCAGGGACGACAGGCCGAGCGGCAGCAGCTGTTCCTGCAGCGCCTGCAGGTCGTGGGAACGGATGGCCAGGTAGAACGCCAGGTTCAGGGCGCTGAAACAGAAGGCCGGGCGTTCGATGTCCGGCTGCCAGACCCTAAACAGGGCCAAGCCCTCGTGCAGCACGGTCTGCCGCAGCTGAAACAGCGTGTTGTACAATTCCCGCTCCGCTTCTTCCGTCGTCAGCCTGTCCATATCGGACCGCCTCCTTTTCCAAAATTTGTATTCACTTCCACTATAACACAGGGAACCCGCATGAAACCGTACTTTACAAGGATTTTACACGGCGCGGGAAAAGGCGGCAGGGGAACAGGGAAGATGGTATAATGGAACCATAAAAATAAATGCAGCGGCGAAAGGGGCGCTTACAATGAAACTCAACGGTATTTCCAAAGAGACGATGGAGGACATCCATCGCTTTGTACACGAACGGGACTGGGAACAGTTCCACACGCCAAAGGATCTGGCCATTTCGCTGAGCCTCGAGGCGGCGGAACTGCTGGAAATCTTCCAGTGGAGCGGGACGGACATGCAGTGCCGCGACAAGCTGCCCCATATGAAGGAAGAAATCGCCGATGTCCTGGTCTACTGCATCCAGCTGTGCGATGTCCTTGACCTGGATCCGGAAGAAATCATCCGCACCAAGATGGCCGGAAACTGCGCCAAATACCCTGTGGACAAGGCCTACGGGAGCGCGAAGAAGTACACGGAACTGAAGTAAGCAAAAGAGGACGGTACGATGCGGACAAGTGAGCTGACCCCCAATTGTTAGACCAAAAATCTAACAATTGGGGGTCAGTTTTTTATGGCAAAACACAACTATGAATTTAAGAAAAAAATAGTACTGGAATACTTGAACAGTGACGAAGGGTGTATT
>Ga0256406_1000357_pt1 | contig 85559 bp, 135 predicted proteins | sample RumenRJG_03DNA_FD_185986 | JGI IMG/M metagenome (GOLD analysis project Ga0256406, IMG submission 185986) | Bovine rumen microbial communities from Lethbridge, Alberta, Canada - RJG_03 | ecosystem: Host-associated > Mammals > Digestive system > Stomach > Rumen | place: Canada: Alberta...
GTGCTGATGAGATCATATTGATGAAAGATGAGACTATGATGGACTACAAGGATATTGATATGAGTAAGTTTACTGAAATTATAAATTAAATGTAAAAAAAATCACCATTAAAAAAATATCAGAAAGATAAATTAAAAGATCATGCAATCGAAATAAAGAAAACATTGATGCAGCTGGCAAGATCATCAGACAAACCAATTATGATGGTTAGAAATTACTTCAATGATGAAGATCTGGGTATTATAGAAATTTGAAAGATAATCCTTGTGTAAGGTTTTCTCACATTGGAGCAGATATGATGTTGGTGTAGACCAGAATGGTTACAGACCTATATCTTACAGATAATTAATTAATATTTTAAATACAAGATAGATATGAAAATTTCAAAGAACGCAAACTTTAGCGATGAATATTGTGCTACTATCGTTACTATTGGTGACATTTCACCAATTGATGGAAAAGACAGGATTGTAAAGACTCTTGTGAATGGTAACTCTATTGTTATTGGAAAGAATGATTTTAATACAGGAGATGTTGCAGTCTATGTTTCTAATGAATGTGTGATCCACGAATTGTTCCTTCATTTAAATAATATGTATGATGAAAAGGAACTCAATGCTGACCAAACTCAAAGAGGTTATATCAACAATAAGGGTCGTGTACGTGTAATCAGACTGGGAGGCATTCCTTCTTATGGAATCTTGCTCACACCAAAGAGTATTGCAAAGTTCATTAATGAACCAGAAGAGTCTGTTGTTACATTCTTGAATAAGCACATTGGTGAGGATTTTGATGAAATTAATGGTGAGAGATTCTGCCATGTTTATGTTCCACCAGTAAAAAAGGAAGGTTCAAGACAGTTGTCAAAGGATGAGAGAAATGCCAAGAAGTTGGCTCGCTTCAAGATGTTGATTGAAGGTTCATTCAGATTTCACTATGAAACAAAGCAACTTCAAAAGTATATAAGATTCATCAATCCTGATGATAATGTTGACATTTCGGTGAAAATTCATGGCACAAGTGCCATCTTCGCAAACATCTTGACTAATGTTCCAACCAACTGGTTCAAGAGAATGTGGAGAAAATATGTGACCAAGAAGAATGAGTATGATCAAAAGTACAACTTGATTTATTCTTCAAGGAAGGTTATTCAAAACGAGTATATAAATCCAGGTAAGAATCCTAATGGTGGTTACTACAAGGATGATGTGTGGGGACACTGGGCAAAGAAGTTGGATGGACTCATTCCAAAGGATGTGTGTATCTATGGTGAGATTGTAGGTTTCACTCCAAAGGGTGCAGCAATCCAAAAGGGATATGACTATGGATGTGACCCAGCAAAGAATGAGTCTAAGTTTATGGTTTACAGGGCTACTATAAATAACAAGGAACTTGAAATTGCAGATGTGATTAAGTTTGGCAACACCTTGAAGCAAGTACTTGGCGACCAAATTATGGAGTTCCCATTGTTGTACCATGGATCATTGCACACATTATATCCAAACATTGAAACCAATAACCACTGGAATGACAATGTGTTGGAAGCACTCAAGACGGAGAAGTTGTTTGGTATGGAAATGGATGAACCACTCTGTAACAACAAGGTTCCAAGAGAGGGATTCGTGTTGAGAAAGTGCGACGACGACATCGCAGAGGCTTGGAAACTAAAGTGTGACAAGTTCAAGTTAAGAGAAGCCAAGGAAGTTGATGCAGGAAATGTTGATATGGAAATGGAAGAAGGTTACGCTGAAAATTAAAATAAAAGGAGGTACATTAAGTATCTCCTTTTTTGTAAACTATAAAAAATAACAAAAACCACCAAAATTATTTGTTGGTTTAATTTTTTATTGCTATCTTTGCAATATAAAAAATAAAGATCATGAAGAAGGAACAATTTTACAAAATTACAGATTACATCGCTGACCTGATCAGTGGTACAGAGTTTGCACTTCACACTTATGCTGTAGGTGGTTCTGTACGTGATCTTGTGATGGGTAATGACATCAAGGATATTGATCTTGTGATTGACCTTCCTAATGGTGGTGTCAATTTGGCAAACTACATTGACAAACTTGGTGAATGTGGTGATGTTGTCATATATCCCAAGTATGGCACAGCAATGTTCAAACTCAATGCTTTCCCAGAAGAGGAAATTGAGTGTGTTATGACAAGAGGTGAGAAGTATCTTGACAAGGATACAAGAAACCCTGTGTGTGTATTTTCAACACTGGATGACGATGCTCGCCGTCGTGACCTTACTATGAATGCTCTCTACTATAATCTCACTACAAAGGAAATCTTTGACCCAACAGGCGGTCTTGATGACATCAAGAACACCAATCTGGTAAAGACTACTAATCCAGATCCAGATACTGTGTTTGATGATGACCCGCTTCGCATCTTGAGAGTAGTGAGATTCGCTACCAAGTATGGTCGTGATATTGAGGAAAATACGTTCAAGTCAATGGTGAAGTTCGTTGACCGTCTTGAAATCATCTCAAAAGAGAGGATTCAATCAGAGTTCAACAAGATTATCACTTGTAAGAATGCTGTCAAGGGTATTGAAACACTGATGAATATTGGTGCAATGAAATATATCATTCCTGAACTGGAAGAAACAGTTGGTCTTGAACAGAATCACTATCACTTTGGTGATGTGTATCAACACACAATTGCTCTTCTTGACTATTACCACAAGAACTTTGAAGTGTCAAACAGTGTGACAGTTGCACTTGCTTTGTTGCTCCATGATATTGGTAAGATCAAGACACAGACAGTTAAGGATGGTAAGGTTCATTTCTACAATCATGAATTTGTCGGTGCAAGTATGGTTGAACCAATCTTGAGAAAGTTGAAGTATGATCTTGATACTATCAATGATGTCAAGTTCTTGGTGAAAAATCATATGAGGACAAAAAATGCTGGTAATGATCTCAAGAACATCAAGGACAAGACATTCAACAAACTGGCACATGACTGTGGTTGTGAAAAGAGATACCTTATGCTTGCTATCGTCATTGAGTGTGACAATATGAGTCATAAGTCTGAACATTGTATCTATGGTCAAAAGGATGCCTTTGTTGAAAGACTTGGTGCTGCACATAGAATGATGAGTTATAAGTTACCTGTTAATGGTGATGATGTAATGACTGAACTTGGTATCAAACCAGGTATTGATGTCAAGAAGGTTCTCAACTCATTGATGAAGTTGGCATACAACAACCCTAACATCACAAAACCTATGTGTTTGAAACAAATGCACTTTGTGTATAAACAGATGAAGCAGGGGAAAAAGTAATCCCCCTTGCTTTTTCTAATGAACTACAGTCACACTAAAGATGTCAAATTTTTCTCATCCTGAAATATTATAAAATTATATGATTGAAATGAATGGTGGATATATTCCACCATTTTTTTGAGGGTAAAATGAGTAGTTTGAATTTGGAGTAAATTCAATTCCGTATATTAATCAGTTGAAGCAGTTATACTTAACTACTTTTTGGTATCTTCAGTTTCGGTTCTTCCTATATGCCACTTACAGCAATGTGGACAGAAATAGGATACATAATTTCTTTCTCTCATTCTGTACTTTGTTATAAACCCTTCAGCAGCTTCTTGATTGTCGAATGGGTGCTTAGGCTTCCACTTACCCTTCTTTCTGGTATAATGGAATCTCTTGTTAGAGTGCCTATTCTTCACGGGAACTTTTCTATTATATACCATTACCATATTTATGGTTTTTAACGCTATTTTTATATAAAGCATAATATTTTGGCATATAATAAATTCAAATTGTTATAAATATAATGTAGATGGTAATTAAGTTACTATTACCTTTAAATACACAATAACTATGTTGGATATGAAAAAGAAAATCTACAAGCACAACAAGACTGGAAAACTCTATGAACTTGCACAAAAGCATCTTCTTTGTAAAACAATGGAAGACGAAACTGGAAAAGCAGAGTGGGATAGAGATCTTGACAATCAGGTTGTACTTTACAGAGCACTCTACAAGAATGCTGATGGTCCATATTTTGTAAGGTACGCATCAGACTTCTATGAAAATTTCACAAGAGTGGAATCTAAAAAGAAGCAAATAAGAAAAAGAATCACTAAATTATTGGTGAAGAAAGCAATGCTTGATGACCAAGAAATGAATGAGAGAATATTTTACTTTGATGGGTTTGATCCAACATGGGATGAATGGGTCAAAGCAGGTATCGCCATTGACTTCGGAAATAGTGAAGATGACTTCACTTATGATGAATATCTAAAATATAGAGGAGATTATGATGAAGAATGATTAATTAAATATATGCACAAATGAAAAAAATTTACAATTAGTATTGTGTCTGCAAGTACAGACAGAAGAATTAATGGACAAGGTATACCATATTCATATTGATAGGTGAGTTATACCTGAAGTAAAACAAGAAAAATTATTGTAAAATAAGTAATGAAGGTGAGATTTTTCTCACCTTTGTTATTTTTAGTGTATGAGTAAATTAAAATTTCCAGCAAGAACAACAATAAAGACAAGAGCAGGTCACCTGAACAATGCCTTTTATCAGACAGCATTCCCTTTCGAGTATCCAACTGATACTCAAATTGAGGATATGTACTATCAGTTGAACATAAAAGAAAATGAGTGTGTGTATTGTGGAAGAAAGTTCAATAAACTTGATGCAGATCACCTTCATCCAATCCAGAATAGACAGGATCCAAAGACAATTTATTGTACTGATATTTCAAATATTGTCCCATGCTGTGCAGAGTGTAATAATAAGAAAGGTAACTTGCCTTTTCTTGAGTTCTATACTGATCCAAAAACAAAAGAGTATCTGTTTGGTTGTGGTCTTTCATTAAAAGACTATATGGATAAATTGAAAAGAATATCAGAATATGATGACAAATCCAAGTTCCTCAAAATTGATGATGAGAATCTGGAACTCAAAGATGATGTTCTTGCAATCAAAGATGCTTTCTGTAACCTGTTGAGTAGGTTTTCAATATGGTGGGGTAATGAAATCAAGAGAAAGAATGGTAAGGAAACATCTCCAGTTGATGATAGAGAACAGTTTACAGAGCAGGATATGGAGGTTATCCAGAAGATAGGTGAAATCCTTGGTGGAGATTTAAAGAAGCGAAAGATAAAGATTAAACCTGATGAAAAGGGTTTGTGGTGATAAATTGATGATGAAATTGAAGTTGTCACTATAAGTGAATTGTGCGACGACGAATAAATCGTCACTCAAAAAAATTGAAAAACAAATTTACATAAATATATTACATGATGACATTAAATAACATAAAATCAAGAAAAGATGACTCTAAAAGGTTATCTTCTTTTGGTGTGTGTTAATGTCAAGTAATTTGTAAATATCTTATAATAAAATAATTAACCACACCTTTGAAAAAAAGTGTGGTTTTTTTATGTCTAAAATTTGGATATTTCAGATTTTTTTGTTATCTTTGTAATGTCATTAAGAATGAAATTAATGACAAAGACATAAAAGACCTCGTAGCTCAGCTGGTAGAGCAATACACTTTTAATGTATGGGTCACGGGTTCGAATCCCGTCGGGGTCACAAAATGTTAAATCCACAATTATAAGTAAATGAGCTCATGCTTATGGATTGTGGTTGAGAGAATGTGATTAGCTATAAGCATTTTCAAAAGGATGGTCTGATCGTCTAATGGTAAGGACGCCCAATCACAAGTTGGGAGATCTTGGTTCGAATCCAAGTCAGGCCACAAAAAACAAAATGTTCTTTGACATAATGCAGGAGTGGCGGAATAGGCAGACGCTATGGACTTAAAATCCATTGACCAGTTTGGTCGTGTGGGTTCGATTCCCATCTCCTGTACAAATGAAATGGTACTTTAGCTCAATTGGTTAGAGCATTTGACTTACAATCAAAGGGTCGCAGGTTCAATTCATGTGGGTACCACTAATGGTTTCATAGTTCAATGGATAGAACGAAAGTTTCCTAAACTTTAGATTTGGGTTCGATCCCCAGTGGTTACTTATATTGATTTTATAAGGAATTGCAATGTGAAACTACTACTTGTTGGTCGCTGACGAGTGAATCGTAAAGGGAGTGCCCCTGTTCATCAAGCATCTCCACCTAATCGTAAGTAGGACAGTCTAGCATATGCTGTGAAGGTTTATCCCAATATGCTATTTGGTTCAGTAGCTCAGCTGGATAGAGCAACAGTCTTCTAAACTGTGGGTCATGAGTTCGAATCTCATCTGAATCACACATTTTAAAGTTATTAACTGATATGAATACATTAGAACAGAAGATTCAGTCTGATTCAATTCAGGCAATGAAGAACAAGGACAAGGTGAAGTCTGAAACATTGAAGTCTATCAAGACTGCCATTATGGAAGCAAAGACAGCAGTTGGTGGAAAGTGTTAAAGAATATTAAAGGATTGAATTTTTAAGGGAATGTTTCTATATTAGATTTGTAATTATTAAAATACAAATATAATGAAAGATTATCAATTCAAGTATTCCCCATCATTGATGCAGAAATTATCTGTTTTTCAATTAAAGAAAAATCGTCGTTTTGCCAATTGGTGTGGTACTGGTGCAGGAAAAACAAATTCGGCATTAATTGCAACACGAGAAACTAATTCACGAATAACAGTTATTATTTGTCCAAATTCTGTTAAACAATCATGGGTTGATGCAATCAATGCAATTTATCCAAATAATACAAATATTATCAATTACAAGTCAGCTAAAGATATTATTGAGTTTGATAGAACTAAGTTCAATTATATTATTATCCATTATGAAAAGTTTTCTGTGAACAATAAAAATCAAGGAAAACCAATGATTGATAAGTTACTTTCAATGAATAAAATTGATTTCATTTGTATTGATGAAATTCAGTTTGCAAAATCATGTTCATCAACAGAAGGCTCAAATCGCAGGGAATGTATCAAATTTTTCAGGCTTGAAGCACAAAAGCAAAATCCTGATTTATATGTATATGGAATGACTGCTACACCAGTTATTAATTCTATTTCTGAAGCTCGTTCATTGATTGAATTAATTACGGGAGAACAACATCCAGAAATTGGTGATACAGTAACTATTAATAATTGTTATCAGGCAAACAAATGGTTATCAATTATTGGATTTAGATTTATTCCGAATTACGGAATCAATGTTGATGAAAAATTCATTCATATCAATGCTGATGAGCTTGCTGAAGATATTGTAAATTCAAATGGTTTTATTGATATTGAGTCAATATTAGTTGACAAGAAATTAAGTGACAAAAATGTTCTTAAGGAATTGACACCAGGAACAATTGTCTATTGTCAGTACAAGAAAGAAATTATTAACAAAATTATTAAACGATTTAATGAGTTGGGAATTTCATTTGTCAAATATACTGGAGATGAAAGCAATGAATTAAGAGAAGAAAATAAAAAATTATTTATCAAAAAGAAGGCTGACATTTTGTTAGCATCGTCACCAATTTCAACTGGTGTAAATGGTCTTCAGGAAGTATCAAATAAAATCGTTGTTATTAGTTATCCTTGGACTGGAGCCGAATGGGATCAATTGATTGGGCGTATTAATCGTCAAGGATCTAATTTCGATAAGGTAACAATTATTCATCCTCATGTATATATTTCAACAAATTCTGGAGAATGGAACTATGATGAACGTCGTTGGAACATTATCAAGAATAAGAAAACTTTAAGTGATGTTGTGGTTGATGGACATCTTGATTCAATTTATAAATTAAATAGAAGTAAGTTCATCAAGGAAATTCAACAGAAACTTAAAGACGATAAGATTAATGATTTTCATCCTGAACGAAAGGAAATTGAAGTCAAATATGAATTCACTGAACAGGAATATGAAAAAAGCAAATCAATCATTATGGATGTTCATCGTAAGGCAAACACTTCTACATCAAAACATATGCACGATTGGTTTATTGAAAATCCTAACGCCTGGAATGAATATCATAAGCAACGTGAAATTGCAAAATCTAAATGGGATGAAGACCCAGTTGATGTAATTGCAAAAGAAATCAATGAACGAAACGATACTAATGTCATTGCAGATTTGGGTTGTGGATTAGCAAAATTATCAACATTAATTGCTGAACCGAACAAAGTCATTTCTATTGACCATTATTCTGAAAATAAAAAAGTAATCAAAGCGGACATTTCAGATTTATCTGAACATATTAAGGATAATGAAATTGATATTACTGTATTTTGTTTAAGCTTATGGGGTACAAATTATCTTGATTATATTAAAGAAGCATATCGCATTACAGGAAAACGTGGTCTAATGTATATTGTTGAACCAAATGAAGAATTTGATTTTGATAAGTTGAAAGATGATATTAGAGAAATTGGTTTCAATAAGATTAATGAAGTGATAAGAGGGAAATTCACATATTTAACATTTATTAAAAATTAAATATTGAATTTTACAAGATATGATTATATATTATATTTGTAATTAAACAATTAAGATTATGGCTTATACTTGTAAATATTGCGGAAGAATTTGTAAAACTGCTCAAGCGTTATCATATCATCAAAATAGATGCAAACTTAATTCTAATGCTAAACATGATAAAGCCTGGAATAGGGATGTTTGGACAATTGAAAGACTTAACGAATTTAATCATAATAAATTTAATGATAAATTTACTTTTATATTAGACAATAAAATTGAATTTTCAAGATGGGATAAAATAAAAATTATTTGTCCAGACGATGGTGAAATAGAACAAACTATTATACAATTTATTAATTCTCCAGAAGGCTGTATAAAATGTTCCAAACGCAAAGCAGCATTAAATAAATCAAAAGAAGATTTAGATAAATGGCGTTATTCAAGATTATCTAATTTGGAAACATGGAAGAAAAAATGTTCAGAAATACATAATGATAAATATGATTATTCATTATGTACGGAATACATGGGTAATAGAACTATAATGAAAATAATTTGTCCAATTCACGGGAAATTTTATCAATCTGCATATAAACATATTGCAGGTCAGGGCTGTAAGAAATGCAGTTTAATTGAACGTCAAAAAAATAGGCATGAAACAATAAAATTACAATATATACAAAAATTAAAAAATAAATATCCGGAATTTGATTTTTCTATATTTGATTATGATGAAAAATGTCAAACAGGAAAAATTAAATGTATATGTCCAAAACATGGAGAAATATATTTAACAAGATCCGGTAGGTGTCAATTATGTACTCAGGAAGAAAAAGATAATAAAAACATTAATGAACTTATTAATATAATTGAAAATGAAACTCATTAATTCCACGATTATTGAATCAAACAAATATAAGTTTACTGTAAAATGCGACAATTGTGGCAGTCAATATGATATTATTGGTAATTTTACATATATAAAAAATGTTCTTAAATCTGTAGGTCATGGTTGTCCGTTTTGCGGTAAAACAAATAATATGTCATTAGATAAATTTTTATTTAAAGTTAATGAACTTCATTTATATGAAAAATTTGAATATCCTAATATCAAAACGGAATATGTTGATGGTTATACAGATATAACTATTATTTGTAAAGAACATGGAAAATTTAAATGTTCTCCATATAAACATATAAAAACAACAAATGGTGGATGTTCAAAATGCATAAAGAATAATCCAATATCTAAAGAATTATGGTTAACTTCTGTAAATAATTTAAATAATTATAAATATAAATATCCTTATTTAGATACTGAATATAATAATCTTGGAAGCATTATAACTATTGAATGTCCAGTACATGGAGAATTTAAACAATTGGCCGGTTTACATTATAGAGGGTGTGGTTGTAAAAGATGTAATGGCAGAGGAATAAAATTTGATAAAAACGATAAATTAAATATTCTTACAAAGTATGATTTAACAAAGCTTCATTGGACAATTATTCTTGATTTAATTGGTTCTGACAAGTTACCTAAAGAATTTCACAAGTTATGTAAGTATGGTGAAAATACTCCAGAACGAAAGAAAATGGTTCAGGATTTGATTGATACATATAATATTGATGTTGAAGAAGTTGATACCGATGAAACTGAAGATAATACAATTGATGAAAACATCGAGGTAGAAGTATCAACAATTCCTGAGGAAGAATTGTTAAATGAAGATATTTATAATGAAGATGAGGCAAAAGAACTTGAACCGTTAAAGGAAATCAAGGAAATTGCCGATATGATTGATGAAGATGATATTGAGGTATTCAGTACAGGTGATAAATGGACACATATTATTTCTAAAGAAATGAGCAGACTTTGGAATTCAGTTCTTAGGGATAATGAAAATCATAATACAAATACAATTGATAACATTAAGAATAAGTTGAATGAAACATTGACAAAGTTTGAAGAATATGTTTATAATATGTTTTTGAAAGAATACGAGGATGTGGTTGATTTTGAAGTTAGTTAAAATTTATTAAAGAAATATTGAATTATTGCCTGATAATGTTATATATTAATATATAAATATATATATTAATGTTATGATATTTGAAAGTGCAACATTATTTTGTAAAGATGATATATCACTAATTGAAAATTATGAAGAAGCAATAAATGATGAAAATGAAACTTGGATTTGTCATCATAAAGATTATCAAGAAACTTGCTAAACAGAGAAAAGAGTCTGCTGAACTCTATGAACAGAATGGTCGCCCAGAACTCGCTTCAAATGAAAATGCTGAACTTGCTGTTCTAAATGAATACCTTCCAAAGATGCTTTCAGAAAAAGAGATTGAGGAAATCACGACGACGACAATCGCTCGTCTTGGTGCAACCACGATGAAAGATATGGGAAAGGTTATGAGTTATATCAACAAGACCTATGTAGGACAGGTTGATGGATCTATGGTTTCAAGAATTGTAAAAAATAAACTTTCTTAAACTGTATATTATGGATAACTTTAAGATTTATGCACATGATAAGACGGATCCAGAGTCAGATTTGATTTATATCTGCTCTTGTGAAAACGAATGTTCTGCCAAATTCTTGAAAGAGGCAATTGACCTGAAATTTAAAGGTGGTAATCCAAAGAATGTAAGTGGTTATGATCTTTATATTAAAAATGTAAAAGAAAAAATTATTTAATCATTAAACAAACACTTTACAACCCAGAGTGGTATGATGAGTCAAATGGATACTACTCTTAAAGGTTTGAACTTGAAAAGGTTTTAAACTAAAATACTATGAATAGAGAAGATCAGATTAGACAAGTGGCAGCTTATGAAGATGCTTATAGAAGGAAAGTTACTGGGAAGATTACTAGAGATCATCCAGATGTAAGTTTGATAGAAGATTTATTTATCACTGGTGCTGAATGGGCAGATAAAAATCCTGTAATAACAGAGGACACTTCAGATGGTTATCACACATTCAAGGAACTGTATGAGTACAGGAAACTGTATAATGCTGCTTTCTTTAATGAACTTGCTAAAAAGAAAGTTAATAATCCATACAATGTTCACAAGTCAAAGAGGCACAATGATGGTGAGAAATGCTTTGGAGGTGGATGGTTCATAGTGATGGCTAATCTTCCAACTGGACAAATCTCAAACCATTATGAAATGAAGGATTGGGACCTTTTTAAAATTCAAGAAAAAGAAGTTGCTGACAAATGGGATGGGCACACACCCAAAGAGGCAGCAAAGAGATTAGAAAATTATTTGAAAGGAAATTTTTAGATGAAAACAGCAGCAATTATATTGTTCATTGTTTATGTGGCTTCTAAACTTATATATAAAGGTTTAGAAAACTATATTAAGAATGACAATATGGAAGCAATGAGTTACTACTTCTCACAAGGTACTAACACAACAGGTATCATTTATAGTGTGTTTAGGACAATAAGTGCTCTTGCTTTTTCTACTGATGTAATCTTGATTTTCACAATGTTAATAAATAAAATTTAGAGTATGAAGAATGTAGCGTTAGTGGCTCATGATGGTAGAAAGTCAGAGTTACTTGAATGGATAAACTATAACCATAAAATCCTTGAAGGTTGTAACCTGTATGCAACAGGCACTACTGGAAAGTTGATCAAGAACCTTGAGATCTCAACAGATGTGAGAGAAGAATCGGTTATTCTTGATGACACAGTATCAAGTATGGTTACAAATGGTAATTATGTAATAACTACAAAACCATTCATGAACAACACAACACCATTGTTGTCTGGTCCACTTGGAGGTGATCAGCAAATTGGTGCAATGATCGCTGAAGGAAAGATTGATTGCTTGATCTTCTTCTGTGACAACTTGATTACACAAGGTCACCAGCAAGATGTATCAGCACTCACCAGACTTGCTGCTTTATATAACATTGCCTTTGCGACGAATCGCACGACGGCGGATATGATTATCACATCGCCACTTTTCAGAGATGATTCTTATGAAAGAGTGGTCCCTGGCGTGATTGAAAAGTACAAAAACAGACAACTTTAAAAAAAGTTGAAAAAAAAAGTTACATAAATATTTTGTTATGTCAAAAATTATCACTATCTTTGTAATGTTGATGACAACCAACAGAGTTCATTTAAAAGATTGAAAAAAAAATTGAAAAAAAGTCTTCAAAGATTTGGATATTTCAGATTTTTTTGTTATCTTTGTAATGTAATTCAAAAATGAAGAGTTCTTTGATAGAATAAAGATATATAGGTCTTGTTGATACTTTCAGGAAAGACTGTAGGACGAGGGTTCGATGCCCTCCAGGTCCACTACTAAATTTAAACATTTGGGCCTGACTGGTTTTGACTGCTTTTGAGTATGGCAAGTGGAGAGATCTATCGCCAATTTAACTGGCAAAAACAATGGTTTCTCTGTAAACTTTGGTCCTGTCACACAGACATCTGCTCCAAAGGCTATGGTTGCTGCTGCTTAATCGCAGGCTTGAACATAGTTGACCTTTCACCAGGTGGAAGGTCCAGAGGGTTTCTCATTCCATCTTTCCAAATAAGATGGATACTTTTGAAAGTTCTTTGAAACAACATATTTAGTCCATTGTTAAACTTTTTGAAATAATTATTTACATAAATATAATATAGGAGATTTTATTATGTTTAAGTGTAAGTATTGTGGAAAAGAGTTTAAAACAAAGGAACAACTTGGAGGGCATGTGGTCTGGTGTAAAGAAAACCCAAATAGGAATGGGCATAGTGGATTTAAGAAATATGATGCTATTCCAGAAAAAGACAAGGGTAAGAAAGTCATAATGAGAAATTGTGGCAAACATGGATACACTGAATTTACTCTTCGTAAAGATGGAGCTTATAGGTGTAAAAAATGTGCAGCAGATGCAGTTCAAAAAAGAAGAAAGAAACTCAAGAAAGAATTAGTTGCATATAAAGGTGGAAAGTGTGAGAAGTGTGGATATGATGAATGTATTGCAGCACTTGAATTCCACCACATAAACCCAGATAAAAAAGAGTTTGGAATTGGTGCAGCAGGTGTGACAAGATCTCTTGATGCTCTTAAAAAAGAAGCTGATAAATGTGTTCTTCTTTGTTGTAATTGTCATAGGAAATTACATTGGTTATTAGATAATCATGTTCCTGTTGATTTAGAAACATTTTTGAAAAAATAATATTTGGCCAGGTAGCTCAGTTGGTTAGAGCAGCGGACTGTATAAGGAGTGGTTCACCGAAACAAACCAATCTGGTATAGTTTAATGGTAAAATGCATATGATCGTAGATGATGGTGGTTCGATTCCACCTACCAGATCTAATCCGCGGGTCGTGGGTTCGAGTCCCACCCTGGCCGCAAGAGACTAATTATCAGGACTGTGGCGTGAGGTAAACACACAAATGGTTTGTCCTTTGTGACAGTTGTCACAAGAAATCTCACCCTGATCCAGATGTAGATGATGAGTTATGTGTAGTGCTCATTCTGGATACATAGCCCTTTTAATTCCACTGGAGAGTTGTCAGAGTGGTCTAATGTGTCGGTCTTGAAAACCGATGTCCAGAAATGGACCGGGGGTTCGAATCCCTCACTCTCCGCAAAAAAAATATTTCAAAAAAGTGATTAATTTTCAATTTTTTTGTTATATTTAATACAGAGTTCTTTGAAAAGACAACTTATAGATTTAATGAGTATAGATTCACACCGCAACTTATTTTGGATATATTTAATAGGCACAACATATATTATGAGAATCTTGTTTTACTTAAATATATAAGTTTTTTACAATATAGCGGGGTAGAGCAGTGGTAGCTCGTCAGGCTCATAACCTGAAGGTCGTAGGTTCGACTCCTACCCCCGCCACAAAAAATGGTGCATTAGTTCAGTTGGTTAGAATGCTGCCCTGTCACGGCAGAGGTCATCGGTTCGAGTCCGTTATGCACCGCAAATGCTGCTATAGACGAACTGGTTAAGTCGTCACCCTTTCAAGGTGAAGATTCCGGGTTCAAGTCCCGGTGGCAGTACTATTAAAGAACCATACCGCAACCTTTTATGAATAATTAAGTTTTTGGGTTTTTAATTGTTGGTTCTTGTTTGTTTCCTTGTTTAGAAAAATAAGGTGGTGGAAAGTTGGAAAGGTTTGAAACCTTACCCCGAAAAGTTGAGTGGTGATCTCACATAAATAACTCACTTCTTGCCTTGTAGGTGATCGGAAACCGTCAGGTCATAGTCCTGAAGATACTGGTTCGACTCCAGTCTAGGTAACTAAAAATAAATTGAAAAATAAATTTACATAAATACTGTAAGATGATGGCAAAGATTTATACATATCAACCAACACATTTGCAAGCGAGTGTCCTCGGTGGCTTTATTTGGCGACCACTCAAGGATGTGTGTGTATGTATATAAAGTTTAAATAAGTTATCAACAATTATTATAATGCATCTCACACAAATACAAAAGGTTTATGTGAGATTTTTTTATGTAAATACATCTGGGTGTAGTTCAGTAGGTAGAATGCTTGGTTTGGGACCAAGAGGTCGTAGGTTCGAATCCTGTCACCCAGACTTATATGGAGGTTCATCTATACTGATATTTGAAAATTATAGAAAGTAGAATATTGGTGAAAACTGGAGTAATAATTGATGATGATATAATCCGCCTCCAACATGCACTGGTGGTGAAATTGGTAAACACGGCAGATTCAAAACCTGCTCCTTCTGGTTGAGGGTTCGAGTCCCTCCCGGTGCACAATAGAAGATCTTTGACATTCTGGAAAGCAAATGGGTTGATAGCTCAGTTGGTAGAGCACCAGATTGAAGATCTGGGTGTCGGTGGTTCAAGTCCGCCTCAACCCACAGCATACTCCTGTGGTGGAATGGTAGACACGCCAGACTTAGGATCTGGTGCCGAAAGGTGTGAGGGTTCAAGTCCCTTTGGGAGTACAATAAGTATCTGTGGTGGAAATGGTAGACACACAAGATTAAGATTCTTGTTCACTTTGTGGAAGTGTTTGTTCAAGTCCAAGTAATGATACAAAATAGATCCTTCGTTTAATGGTAGGATGGTGGTCTCCAAAACCACAGGTGGAGGTTCGATTCCTTCAGGGTCTGCAATATTGGACTATGGTGTAATGGTCAGCACATCAGATTTTGAATCTGGTAGTTCTGGTTCGAGTCCAGATAGTCCAGCAAGTTGTCAAGTTGGTCGAGTGGTCAGGCACTGGTCTGCAAAACCAGTCAGGTTGGTCCGATTCCAACACTTGACTCAAAAAATGGATCTATAGTGTAAATTGGATAACATGGCAGAATACGAATCTGTTGATCAGGGTTCAAATCCTTGTAGGTCTACTAAATATTGGTATATATATCAGTTGGTCAGATAGCCTGCCTGATAAGCAGGAGGTCATTGGTTCAAGTCCAATTATACCAACGACGGCGACACAATCGTCGCACAAATGGTGTTTGTAGTTCAGCGGGTTAGAATGCCAGATTGTGATTCTGGAGGTCGTGGGTTCGAAACCCACCAAACACCCACTAAATAGAAATATATTTTTTGTTATATTTTCTATATGAAATGTAGAGCACTAAAAGACATACTTGAGAAAGATGTTGATAAATCTTATGACTTGAATCCTGAACTTTGTAAAGGACTTGTCTTGAAAGAATCAACAGGACCACAGTATGGTAAAATAGAAATCCTTGGATATGTGAGGAATAAGAAAAATCAATCCAGAAGAATAATTTCACCTAATGGTATAAGTCCTTGCTTGGCAGCTTTCACACATGGATATGCACATGGTTATCTCAAGGATGGTGATAGGATAAGACGATACACACCTAAAGAGTTCTTTCGCCTGATGGGTTTAGAAGATGATGAAATTCAAACCATACAGGAAACAGGAATTAGTGAAACACAGCAATACAAGATGGCTGGCAATTCTATAGTGGTGGATGTTCTTACAGAAGTTCTAAAAAAATTGGAAATAACATGATGAATTTTATAAAAGTTTGTTATATTTAAAATGTACTTGGGAGTGCGGCTACGATGGTGAGTGGCGACAGACTGTAAATCTGTTCCTTCTGGTTAGGGAGTTCGAATCTCTCCACTCCCACGTAAGATTGCTGTAATGCTACAGAACTTAAAGAATTAGCACAGGTGTAGCGGGAAACTGATGTCTGTTGGATCAAATTTACATAGAATTACAGACTAACCTTCAGGACTACTTGTCAAGGAAAGTTCTCATCACAGGGGGCAAACCTGATGTTGGAGGAAGAACTTTTACAACAAGATGTCTATTGAAAACTGTTCGACCCAAGGTGGAGTGGAAATTTAGAGTAGATTGTTGACTGCAAACTGGACAACACTATGCAAGTGATGAGGTTTCAAGGCACTTCCCAGAACAAAAAACAAGAAAACTTAACAAAGCAGTCATTTGGGTGTTTAACTCAGCTGGTTCAGAGTGCATCCCTTACAAGGATGAAGTCGGGGGTTCGAGTCCCTCAATGCCCACAGGACAAGTATATACCATTTAGTCTGAATGTGATGACAAAACATATCGATCCCTGTTTGTCATTAATGCAAACTTTTGAAAGAAAAGGTCAAGTCAGATGACATGTTAGTTGGGAAACCACGACCTGAAGGCAGGGGAAGTCCGTAAGGAGCTATAAGAGGTAACACAACAATTGTATAAAGTTGGTGGGAGATGTCTTTGATACCCACCAGCCCATCCGGGAAACAAAAGTCTGTAACTCGTCAATATACTTGTCAATTGGGCCGTGTAGTGTAACCTGGGAGCACATCACATTTGCACTGTGAAGGAGGGGTTCGAATCCCACATGTGTCCACATAAATTTATTTGGCTCCATAGTTTAGTTGGTCAGAATACTAGATTTGTAATCTTGAGACCTCAGTTCGAATCTGAGTGGAGCCTCAACAAAATAAGATGGTATGTGCTAATCACACAGAAAGTACATCCAGATGACCGTGGTTGGTATCACTGTGGGAATGAAGTCAGTTCAATTCTGGAGAAATCTCAATTACTTGATTAATAATTGTTTAGGATGTGTGAATCGGTCACCACAGCATCAATCCGATTGTCTTATTTTAATTTTATCAGGTCAAGATAAAATACAAACAAATTTGGTCAGAATTTATGAAAAAGATTAGAACAAAAGAAAAAAGAGATCTTGCTATCAAAGAGTTGATGTCCTCAATTAGAAAGAATACACAAGATTCAAAGTGTATAGAAATATATGAATCTCTTTTAAATGAAATTTCAGATCCAAATGTAGTTGATACTGCAATCACAGATATGTTCAGGTTCATTGAACAGTTCTCAAGATTGAGTTCTGATGTTGATCAGATGAAAAGCACTAACTTTATCTCAAGGATTCTCACAAAAGAATTCATTCAACCACACAAGTTTTTCTTGAGGTCACATAAGATTGTCTCATACTATCTTGCAATGAGTGACATTTTGAGAGAAAGGTTTAATGAGCATGTCTATAAGGATATTCCTAACATTGACATTTCAAACAAGAACATTCTTGGAAATTTGTCTCACAAGGATACTTTCACCAAAACAGAATTGCTTGATGTGATCAACTATTTCAACACTTCCATTGCTATCCTTTCAGGAGATGAAGTGAGAGAAAAACTTGAACTTTCCAGAAAAGTAGTTTTATTGTTTAATTATATGCCTGCAATTGTAAAGGCATTCATTCAAACTAAAAGAAGGTCTTTAGGTCTTGATAAGAACTCCAAGAAGTTTGAATAATTAATACTGGCAATATAAAATAAGCGGATATAGCATAACGGTTAGTGTTCCAGCCTTCCAAGCTGGGGGTGTCGGTTCGATTCCGATTATCCGCTCTAATTTTTTTTGATGAAGCAGTAAGAATAATCAATAAAGATCCAAATTACAAAAATGTTAAATACATTTCTGTTAGTGGATTAATTAATGTAGACAAGACACTTGAAATCAAGAGTAATCATCCAACCGCAATCATTTCAAATTTATGTGACAAGGAAATAATATAAATGGTATTTGAAAAAATACCATATTTGGAGGTGTGGGTGAGTGGCTTAAACCGACTGCCTGCTAAGCAGTTGCCCCATAATTGGGGTCACAAGTTCGAATCTTGTCGCCTCCGCATAAATAATTAAAAGGATACTATGTTTTTGGTCCAGAGGATTCCGGAACCTTTTGAGTGTTAATAAAAGACACAAATGGATTAGAGGCAGTTAAATATAAAATAATTTAATGAAGTATGACTAATTTTATTACAGAGGAAAATTTGGCAAAGATTGCCATTAAAAAAAATCTCGTCAAAGAGTACAAAAACTCAAATTCAAACAGGGTTGTGTACCTGAACAATGGAACAGAGTTCCAAATCTATCTTAAAAATCCATATCAATATCATGTAGGTATCAAAATCTATGTAAATGACAAGTCTATTGGCAATATGCTTGTGTTAAGACCTGGGCAAAGTTGGTGGTTGGACAGATTTATGAACAGCAACAGTAAATTTCTTTTCTCAACATATGAAGTTGAGGATACTCCTGAAATGAACTATGCCACAAACAAGAATGGTAAGGTGAGAATTGAATTTTATCCAGAAGATGAAAGATTAACTAACAATGACTGGTACAGTGTTAGAGATTACACAGTTCTTAATGGTGATCTGTATAAATATAGTGATCGCACCTGTATTGACAATTCTACATATGGAACACTCAATTCTGATTTTTCAAACGCTTTTACAAGTCTTAATACATCAGCAACACTTTCATATGATTTTCCAACACAAAATACAAAATCTATTGAAACAGGAAGGATTGAAAAAGGTAATGAGTCTGATCAAAGGTTTGAAAAATGTGATATTAAGTTCAAATACAGTCCAATCAAGGTAGAGAACATCCAAATTCTCCCAAGTTCAAGGAAACAAATGAGAACAGAGGACACTGTAAGGAGATATTGCAGCAATTGTGGCAAAAAAGTGAGTCCAAAAGACAATTTCTGCTCAAGTTGTGGTTCAAAACTCAAATAATATAGTGGAGTGAGATTTTTCTCACTCCTTTTTTAATAAATATAGTATAAAAAACATTTATATCATGAAAAAATTGAGTGAATCATTAATTACAGATGGTCCATACTCAAATTCAAAGGTGAAACTTGGTGAACCAGAGGACATTTTGGACTATCCAGACCCAGATGCAAGGGAAATTCCAGTAATTATTGATGGAATTGAACAATCAACAGATGAATTGAACCTGATTGTGACTCCATTTGAGAAAAATGGACAAACTTTATACAGACTGGACATAAATTTGTACAAAAAGTACAGAAATCAAGGTCTTGGGTTCAAAATTTACAAAGAATTCCTGTATGAGTATGGAAATATAATGGGTTACAAGAAATTCAGGATGAACAATGCTGAAATTCCAGCGATCTATAAGAAATTGGCAAACCTTCCTGGAGTTAATATGAAAAAGCACGGCGACGATTTCTTCGTCTACACAGATGAGTGGAAAAAAATCAATAAATATTAAGAGTGGGCGTTAAACTCACTCTTTTTTTTTTGTTATATTTAATCTGTAAATAATTTAGTTTTAATATATGCAGATTTTTAACGAAAAACAACTTGACTATAGTGATGTCCTGATTAAACCAAGACGATCATCACTCTCATCCAGAAAGGAAGTAAACATTTTAAGGGACTACAAGTTCAAATGGTGTCCAAAAGTAATCACTGGTACTGGTATTATGCAAGCAAATATGGGTACAATCGGTAACTTTAAATTGTCTAAAAAGATGATTGACAATGGGTTATTCGCTTGCTTACACAAATATCATAAAGTTGATGATCTGATTACATTCTACAAGGAACTTCTTTCAAGAGGCGACGACAGTTGGCAACGATGTCTTCTCGCCGTCGGTCTAAAGGATGATGGTGTAGAAAAGTTGAGATCAATCTACAAGGAACTTGGTATTCAAGTTGGAATCAAGTTTGATGTCCCCAATGGTTATATCCCACAAGTGAAACAGAGAGTGATGGAATTGAGAGCAGAGTTCAGTGATATGTTTCTGATGGTTGGAAATGTTGTAACAGGTGATATTACCGAGGACTTGATCCTTTCAGGTGCAGATTGTGTTGCTGCGGGTATCGGTCCCGGCGGGCAATGTATCACCAGAAAGCAAACAGGATGTGGCAGGCCACAATGGTCAGCGGTTGTTGAATGTGCTGATGCTGCTCACCAAGTTGGTGGTATGGTATGTGCAGATGGTGGTGTAACAGAACCTGGTGACTTGGGTAAAGCATTTGGTGCAGGAGCAGACTTCATTATGATTGGCAGTATGTTTGCTGGAACAGATGAAGCAGATGGTGATATTGTATCCAAGTTTTATAGTGAAGGTGAGTATGAACGAATCCCACATTATGATACTCACAGGAACAATGAAGAAGATGTTGATGTATTTTTCCAACCAAAAGAACCAATTGTGACTTACACATATGAACCAAAAATTGTAGAAAAGAAATTCAAATTGTTCTATGGTATGAGTTCAACACTGGCACAGGAAACATTCGGTAGTGGAAAACCAAGTTATAGGGCAAGCGAAGGTCGTGTGTCACTGGTACCTTACTCTGGACCAATTGATGACAAGATTGAAGAACTTCTTGGAGGATTGAGATCAACAATGACCTATCTTGGAGCAAAGAAACTAAAAGACATTCCAAAGCAATGTGTGTTCTATAAGGTGAACAATCAACTGAATAGAACTTATGAAAAAACAACAATTGGCAAATAAAAAAAAAGAGTGTTCACGTTGTGGGCACTCTTTTTAATTATATCATTTAAGTTATTCAACATCCATTTTCTTAATTTGTAAATCAGTAAATTCTTCGTCATTGTTAGAATAATCATCACCATCTGAAATACGATTTGAAATTACACTTCCTTTTTTATTGAATATCAACAAAATCAAATTGAATTAATTTTGTGTCATCATCTTTATACAAATCACAATATGATCTATTCTTTTTGTTCATTCTCCTCGCATAGATCTTTGGATACCAGTCATCTATGATTTTCAAGAACTTGTTTCTACTTTTAAAAAGACTTGTCATTGAACTATAAAGCATAAATTCATTTGTGACTTTATACACATTATCATATTTGAAATCATATAACTTCTCGCCAAAGTCACTGGCGTTATATCCAGCATAGCATTTTAGATTTGGATAAGTTTCTTCAATCCATTTACAGGTATCCTTAAATTTTTGTGCAAGATTCATTTTCTTTGATCTCTTCTTCAAGAAACTAGGAAAATTTCTTTCCTCGAATAAAAACCTGATCAATATTCCTTCATCTTCACAATACTTCAATATTTCATTAAAATCACTTGCATCAAATGAGCAGCCACCATGCCTGAACTCAATATTTCCATTTTTGTCCCAGAACAATCTCAAGTCAAAACAATTCACTCCATATTTCTCATGCTGTATTTTGTAATCACATTGTTGACATTGTGACATAAACCTGACAGGCCAAAGATACCATTCTTTTGGGCGACGATAAGACATCGTGTTATGTGAGCATAAAATCATTTATTTTTAAACGTTTATGATATTTATGAAGTAACGTGTATAATAATATATTTGTTATTTTTAATATGTAAATGTGGAATGACTGTGTGATCATTGATAGTGAGAAGAAAGATTCCATAAAGGTCTTGATCTCTGGACATTCAAACCAAAATTGTCTAATTGTGACAAAAAATCATAAAGAATGGTTTCCTTAAATGTGCAACTCAAGGTGGTATATCACCAAAGACATTGATTGACACTGATATTGTGGAATATGTGAACATCATATAATTAAAAAACAAATAAATTGTGATTTTTTTTAAAAAGTTTGGAAAATATTTGGTTATTCCAAAATAAATGACTATCTTTGTAATGTAATTTAACAACAAACAAAAACAAAGTTATGTCAAGAAAAGAGAAACGATCAAAACTGATTCAGGGACTTCAAGATTATTTTGACAATACATCACCTGAACAACTTGAAAAAGATTGGAAAGATCTTGAGAAATTCAATCAGTATGGTCCAGACATAGAAGAATGTTTAGAATTAGGAAAACAGAATTGTATTAAAATGATAAAAGAAATGGATAATATTAAAGTAGTTATGGAATTTGATATTGAACTGACGGATGTTAAGGATTGTGAATTTGTACTTGATGTTATTAAAAACACAAATATTTTGTGCGAGTTATATTCACATAATTATGATGGCAATGATCATATTTCATGTGTGATATATGTTGATGCTGATAAATATAAAGATCTTATTAGCAAGTTCCCTATATTTGAAAGCATCGACTTCGATGAGTATGAACTTGATGAGGAATCAAATGATTCTCTTGTAAGTACAAAAACATCTGTTATTGATGACATCAATGAATTGAAAGATATTTATTCACGTCTTGAGAAGTTTGTTAAGAAATGCTCTATAGCTCCGCAAGACTAATATTTATATATAATAAAACTTTAAGATTATGAATTACATCACAAGAGATAAAATAATTACAGAAGCGTGTACGAACATGCTTAAAGAAATGTATCGTAGAGCACAGCCGTCTGTTGACATTACATTGTATCAGGAATGCTACAAGAATGGTATTCTTGATACTGACAAAGATCGTTGTTATGAATGGCATTATCTTCCTGAGCAGGTCCAACGACAGATTGTTGAAGACTATATTAAGGCATACGGTGCAAATGATTGGTTAAAAACAGCATGTAAATTCTTAATGGAGATTTTTAAAGACGGCGGTCGTCGTACAGCATATAAGGATGTATTAGGAACTGGTGAGCGTATTCGCACTAGTGAAAAAACTGAAAAACTTGATGAACTGATTGGTAATGAAAATGCCGAGAAGGTTTATAAACTAATGAATGATTTCATGAGGTTCTATCGCACTAATACAGATGAGCATAATATTCGCATGACAATATTCATGTGCCCAACTAGTAATCCAAAAACTGTAATTGAGAAGTGGGGACCAGATTTCAAGGTTGATGATTCAGTTTACAAGAATGAATCTGGTGAATATGACTACACTTATAAGGATTATATTGATGGTACATGTACTGGAGAAGATTATCTTTATGAATGTGAAGAATTATTTGATGAAAAAGATTATGAAGATTCCAATAATGTATGACAGTCAATCAATGACACTCACTTTTCAGTGGGGTAAGCACTACAAGTGTCTGCAGTGTCCGTTTAGAACATGGTGGAAGGCTAAAAAGTACTTCAAGAAACCAAAGTTCAAGTTCTATTTTGGACCCATGTGGAAATATAATGGTAAGGTTAAGACTAAATTTGGTGAATATGACGATTATGAATATAAGGGAGGATATTGGCCAGCAGCATCAACTGAATTCTTAAAGTGGTATACTCCAAAATGGTTTCCTATTCATATTGTAAGCTGGGACATAGGTTGGAAGGATAAGTATAATACTCCGCGATATGAGCATCCAGGTCACTTTATCATTTTCTTTGGGAGTGACTATCATAAGCATTGGCAATTTTCAATGACAGTTACCGCTCCAGATTTCTTCTGCAATAATGACTGTACCATTGAAGATCATGATGACAATTATTGGGAAAGCATGTTATGGTATCTACACTATGCAGACACATATAATACATTAAACAATAAGAGAGACATTGTGAAAGCCAGGAACAGTATGATGAAACAACATTGGAATTCAATGCAGCAAAATGACATAAAAGAATTCAAGATTAACAGAACTGGTTTTGAATCTCTATATATGGGATGTGGTGATACAAAGGATTTTGTGTTTGTTGATGTGGTGTCTGATGAACTATATGATAAGTTAGAAAATGAAAATGTATCAAGCAATCTTACATCATATGATAATGACAAGAGTATTTCATTGACTATTTATAATGAAAAAGATATTGAAAACAAGTCAAAACTAAAGATCGCACGTTCACTATATATAAAATTACTTGATGATGAAAAGAACAATCGTAAGTATGTAAGAATATATTTTAAGTATGACAATGATCTATTGAATATGCTTAAAAATAAAGAGTATTCCAAGATTGAAATTACTACAAGCAAATACGTTGACATCGGCCCATCATTCAAGGATGATTTTCTAACTGCAGAAGCAATTGAACAAATCAAGAAATTCTATAAAGTGAAGTAATTAAAATGAACAGTGATATGAACAATAATATGAAAAATGGTTGGATCGGAACAAGTTTTCATGGTGATGTGATTAATTGTACATATGATGAACTTGTAGAGCGATTAGGTGAACCGACAAAATCATATGGTTATAATGGTGATGATGAAAAAGTTCAACAAGAATGGCTGCTCATTACTGATGATAATGTTCCGTTCACAATTTATGATTGGAAAGAATATGACAGAGATGTAACTAATGGTGATAAAGTTTGCTGGCACATTGGTCATCCTAACAACAATGGAGATAGAGAGAGCATTGAAGCGTGGCTGATTGAAAGAGGTATAATTAAATAGATTTATCATTGAAATGAATTATGGAAAATTATTATTTATATAAAATAAACGATAAATGGGATTGGTTTGATGGTGTGTTCATGAGCATTGCTACAGTTCCACAGGATAGGGTTTCAGAATATTGTCTTGAACACGCTGACAATATGCGTAATTCTATTTTAGAAAATTACGCTGATCTTACTAAGAAACAACGTGAAAGACTTGCGAAACTCTGGGAAGAAGCAATAAATCTTCCTGATGGAAAATATGAATACTATTTCAATCTTGAAACTAAGAAAGAAGCATTCATACAATCGGTTAAGGAACTTGGAGAGAAGTTAGGTATAGACTATGAATTGATTATTAAAGATTAAAATAACATTAACAAATTAAACAATAAGAAAATGAATGAACAATATGTAGATAACAGAGTATATACTTTTGAACCCATTATCATGTTAGAAATGGGTTACATAAATGTACCGGTGGATTATGATGTATCTCAAAAATATATTGATCCTAATGATTTATATGCAGACGAACGTGAGGTAGAAAGACAATACTTCACAAAAGAACGATTAGAACAATTGAAGAATAAATTGTTAAAACAAATCAAAGAAACTGAACCTGAGGATATATTCAATATAATTTGCCGAGATACGGATAGTGGATGGAATTATACAAGAGAACAATTATTTGATTTAAAATGATAAAATTAATGATATTAGTTAAATAACATGAAGTTAAGTTTTCATATTTGTAATACACCATGTACTGAAGAATATTACATGGGTGTAAATGCTACTTATGAAGCATACATTGTTGATGTTCCTGATGAACTATTCCCTGCTGAACTTTTAAGAGTTCTTAAAGAACAGGATCAGCTTATCAGAAATGACAAAGGTGAAGTAATTGGTAGAAAATCATTCAAAAGTGTAACGGAAATTGCACCTGTAAAAGAATAAACTTATAGAGTATGAAGTTAAATATAATTAATAAAAATGAATGAACAACGATATATTAAATTAGAAGAAGAACCTAATTTAGTTTCAATTAGGTTAAATGATTTAACTGAAAATTTCATACCAGTATATATTCAAGCTCTACATATTCCTCCGCTTAATATTAATGATATAACTAATGAGCTTGAACCACCTAAAGATGTATCTAAAGCAGAAAAGATTCTTTTAAGTGGTTATGCATGTGCATATAATGATTATATATATGTAGAATATTTAAATACTGATGGTTTTTTAAAAACTATTATATATTCTAAATATTTTGATTTTCCAAATTTATATATGAGAAATGTATTATGACGACAAGTGAGTATATAAAATTTCTTGTGATAGCAGCAGGTTATCCAAAGAACATTAATGTAGAGATTAGCAAATATGGTATAGACACAATGTATTCTGTATATGCCGAAACAGCAAATTATAAAGAAACTGATGATTATGATATAGATACTCATGATGAAAATTCTGAGGGTGTTTTAGAATTATCCGATATACCTTCATTGCTTGATTTAATATTAGAAATAATGGATCATCGTTCTAAAAGTTATAATATTAGAACATTAAATCATTTGAGTATTAAAACTATACTTGATGACAACACGAGAGAAGACTATATTAAAGAAGATATTGAACGCTACGACAACCTTATGAAAGAATTAGTGCTTATGAAACCTGTTGATGAATTGATAACATCAATGAATCCGTGTAAAAAAGCACCTAACTGTAATGGTAATTTTGATGATTCGGACACATGTCATGGATTTTGGAAATGCACGCATCAATACCATAATAATTGTACATTATTACAGGACTTTCGTAATTATACTCTACAATTACGTAATGTGTATCGTAAGTATATTCATAATGAAAAACTTACAGATGAAGAAGTTAATAAGTTGAAAAAGTATAATTTGATTTAATGTTCATAATTTAATGCTCATAATTTAATGATATTTTGAATTTTTTGATACATAGTTATATATTAGTATTGTAAAATCAAAAACAAAAAATATGGTAACTGAATATAATAAAGTATATGTATTAAGAAATCCTGAAAATAATAAAGTGTGTTTAACTTATTGGGGTAGTTCTCCAAAGCATAAGGTAACATTAATGTTTTCAAGTCAGCAGCAAGCTGAAGAAGTCAATAAGAATTGGTTTAATAATTTTTATATTGTAGAAGAATTATAAAAGCAGATTTAACAAAGTTAAAGATGATAATAGATACATACAACCCGCGTTGGAAAAATAAAGAATGGACATTTAATTTGTTTCCATATATCTCTATTACAAAAATTTCTAATTTGGTAATAGCAATTAACATAGGATGGCTATTTTGGGGAGTAACAATTAGTAATGATTTTTAAAAAGTTTTTATTCAGATTATGACTACAGACGAATTGTTAGATAAGTTGCCTTCTCATATTGGTAACCATAAAGTAGGTAATTTTTATGTAATGTCCGAACCAGAAGATAATATCGGTTGGCTATATTTACATAACGATGGCAAAGATTGGTTAGCATCGTACGGTATGGAAGGTGATTTTGTATGTATGGGGCAAATGACAAATGGACTATACGATAATGCTTTTGCTTACGGTAAAACTCCAAAAGAAGCGTTACAAAAGTTATATAATTGGTGTGTCAAACATAATTTTATAAAAAATAAATAATCATGAAGTTCAAAGAAAAATATAATGCGGTTCTTTCAAGAGCAAGAAAGCTACATTCTGAAACAGAATTTGATTATGAAAAAGGAATGATTGAAGAAATCTTTCCAGAGCTAAAGGAGAACGAGAGTGAACGTATTAGGAAAGTATTGATTGATTATTTTCAAGCATATAATCCAAATGATACACATGTTTATCAGCCATATTGTTTTGTCAGAACATTAAAAAGTGATATTCCTTGTTGGTCACTTGCTGCATTAATAGAATTAACAGATGAATGTAGAATGGAATGAAGTGAAAGAGATTACTCCAATGGAGTTATATGAGTTATTAAAACACAATTATAACAAAATAATAAGTATTATATGATTACAGAAGATTACGTTAGTTTTGAAACTGCCAAATTACTAAAAGAAAAAGGATTTAATGAATGTTGTAGAGCATTTTATTCGCCAAGCAGAAAGTTATTTTATTCTTCACATGATATTAAAAATTTTGAAGATGGAAAAACTATTGGTAGGGATATAGCTGCTCCAACCCACCAAATGGCAATGAAGTGGTTGAGAGAAATGCATAAGATACAAATATGTGTAGAGCAAAATCCTTATGATGTATGGCATTATTGGGGATTTTCTATGTCATATATAGATGAAAAAATCAATGAACTACCTAATCCAACACAGGCATTTATACATATCTGTCCAACAAAAATTCCAAATAATTGTTATAAAACCTATGAAGAAGCAGTTGAAGCTGCGTTAAAGTATGCACTTGAAAATTTAATTGGAAGCAGATCTAAAGATTATGATGAAAAAATTATAGAATTTGATAATAGGATTAACCAACTTGAAAAAATTAATTAAGATTAAACATTATGAAAGCATTTACAGATATAGAACAAAGCAAGAAATTAGCTAAGATATTGCCACCTGATAGTGCTGATATGTGTTATAGAATTGTAGCATATAATCCAAATGATACACATGTTTATCAGCCATATTGTTTTGTCAGAACATTAGAAAGTGATATTCCTTGTTGGTCACTTGCGGAATTAATAGAATTAACAGATGAATGTAGAATGGAAAAGACACCATTAGATCAAACTGGAGAGTTCACATATTCATTTGTTGATGATTATTACAATATTCATACGTATGAAGAAGATAATCCAGTAGATGCTTGTTACGAAATGATTATTAAATTACATGAACTTGATGCACTGTGAAAATGTAATTCACAAGAGAACAAAGTTCTTACACTTCCAGAAACACCAGTACAGATGACATTCCATCTGGAAGACTATCTATAATCCAGGAAGGATGTGAATATGTATAAGTTATATGTAGGTTGGACAGTCTGTGAAGATAACCCAACCTTTTTTGTACGACGACGAAAAGAAATCCGTCTGATGTGAAATTTTTTTTGAAAAAAAGTTTGGAAAATATTTGGTTATTCCAAAATAAATGACTATTTTTGTAATGTAATAAAAAGATTAAAATTATTAAATAATTATGTTTATTCTCAATTTAATAAAAAATATAATAAGAACAATTTTGCTTTTCGGAGCGATTTATTCAGGAGCAGTTGCTGCTAATTCAGATAATGATAATATAATGGAATCATTAATATGTGTTGTAGCATGTTCAGGATTTGTGATAACTAAAGATAAGAATTAAGATCAAGAAATATGTGCAATTTAGAACCATCAGAAAAATGTTATGGATGTATATATTGGGGATCCGGTGATTATGAAGGTTGTAAGATGACTATTGAATTTAAGAAGAATAATCCTACATCCACAGCAGAAGAATATAAGAATTATATGTTATCAAAAGGAAGAACTGAATATGGATATGATTAAAGCATTTTTCGGACATTTAAAAACGGTTTTCATTCATAAGTACTGGGTATTCATCTATTGTTGTAAACTCGGTATTCCTTGGCAAGGTATTACACATGATATGTCAAAGTTCTCATGGACTGAATTTTCAGAGTCTGTCAAGTATTATCAAGGAGGAAAAACATCACCAATTCCTGTCGTTAAAGCAGATCTTGGATATAGTAAGGCATGGCAGCATCATAAAGGAAGAAACAAACATCATTATGAATATTGGACAGACAATTATGACAGTGGAACAACTTACATTGAAATGCCAGAAAAATATGTCCGAGAACTTGTTGCAGATTGGCTTGCTGCAGGTAGAACATATAATGGAAAAGGATTCACAATTGATGATGAATTGAAATGGTGGAATGATTGCAAGGACCAAAAATTCATTCATCCAAACACAAAGAAACGAATCACTGAATTGATGACAATGTTGAAATGATTATTAAATTATATGAACTAAAATTGTTACGATTATGAAATTAAATTTTAAGATTACAGATTATAAAAAGAAATACAACGATGCACTTGAGAGAGCAAGAGATTTAATGTCAAATCAAAACTCTTCAGATCTTGATAAACACCTAATTGAGAAGATTTTTCCAGAACTCAAAGATGATGACGATGACGATAATTCGTGCATTAAGAAAGTGTTGATTGATTATTTTCAGAAATATAAAGAACAGGAGGACTGTGGTATTAAAACATTTTATGGTATACCAACCGATGATATTCTCGCTTGGCTTGAAAAACAAAGTACACCAAAAGATATAGATATGCCAGGTCTCAAAACTTCAGATCTCAAACCTGGCACTTGGATTGTACACAATACTTTAGGTACATGCAAAATCGTATGCTTAAATGTAACCATATTTGGGTCTGGATATGAGGTGGTTTCATGTAATGATGGAATAAAACATTTTATTGGGTTTGATGAGGAAAGTGATTCTTGTAGTTTGAGTAATTGTCATCTTTGGACAATTAACGATGCAAATGATGGTGATATACTTGTAGATTCATATAGTAAAGATTCTATCATCATCTTATATAAGGGGATTGATAAAGAACGAAGCATATTGGCACATTGTGGATGGAACGGATATAATTTTTCCATCAAAACAAATGGGTTGGGATATGGTGGATTAGACAATACCGATTATTTACCGGCAACCAAAGAACAACGCAACTTGCTATTTCAGAAAATGAAAGAAGCAGGTTATGAATGGGATGCTGAAAAGAAAGAATTGAAAAGATTAAGTTAAAGACACTTGGAAACATGACACTTAATGAATATCAACATGAAGCATTATTGACGGAAAGCTACGCCAGTCAGTTTTCAGTAATCCAATCAGCACTCGGCATCGCCGGTGAATCAGATGAGTGTGCTGACAAAGTGAAAAAGATACTTATTGACACTCAAATAGTGCACAAGGTAGACACTGACGCAATCATGTTTAGTCCAAAGCAGCGGTACGCTATCGCTCTCAAAATCGGTGATGTGTTAAGGTACTGTGCAGCACTCGCTCGTGACATTGACATGACACTTGAAGAAGTAGCAGAGTTGAACATCTCAAAGATCAACTCACACAAGTAGTGTGGAAAGATCGGAGGAAGCGGTGACAACAGATAATTTTTATCAACAATTAAAAAATAGTTAAAAAATGGCAAACAACAATTTAACAAACAATCTAACAATCAGTCGTGAGAATGCTATCGCAGCTTACGACAACACAGATGCTAACGGCCGCAAGCTGTTAGAGCATCTCTTCGGTAAAGAACTATTCGTAAAGAAAGACATTACAGAGCGTGTCAAGACGTTTGAAGATGCTTGCAACGAGCTTGGTCAAGACCACCCCTTTGTGAAATTATACAACCTATATGTTGTAACTGTAACAAAGGGAGCAATTCGAGACACAGACAAAGACGTTTTCATCTACTTGAAGCTGCGTATCATAACAGCAGCCCTTAATGAGGGTTGGGAGCCGCAATTCACAGAAGATGAGTATCGTTACTATCCGTTTTTTGGGTTCTACACACAGAGAGATCTTAACAAGATGAGTGACGACAAAAAGGGTCGTGTGCTCGCTCGTGCCGCCCACCACAACTTGAGTGCTGGCGGATGTCTCGCCTTTGAGTATGTGAGTCGTGAAACGTCGTTCTCATGGAATTCATTCGGATCTCGGCTCGCCTTCAAGAACAGTGCCCTCGCAGATTATGCAGGGCGGCAATTCGTCGAGTTTTATGCGGACTTTATATGTGGACTTCATTTTTCCAGAAAAGGTGTTAAGAATAGTAAATAAAAATTTTGAACAAAATTAAACATTTATGTAAAAATAATTTATATATATATAGAATATAATAGGTAGCAGTCCTACCGAATTTACGCTTGTGGACTATCCAACTATGGATGACCGTTCAGTAATGAACCTAAAAAGTAGTGATAGGTTGAAGCAAGAAGTTGATAAAGAACAAGGTTTAACTTTGTTCAAGTTTCAATAGACTGTAAAGTAAAAAAAGACAAATCAAACAATTATGAAAGAAAAACCATGGCCCAAGACTGGTGACAGGTATTATTTCGTTGACTTCAACCTTAACGTCGGACATGACACAGTGACTGATGACATACATAGTGTTTCCTATAAAGTACAAACAGCAAGACATCTTGCAGGAAACTTCTTCAAGACATTGGAAGAGGCAAAAGAAATGTCAGACAAGGTGGTTGAACATTTAATTCAATGATCAATGATAAAGAAATGATATTGTTTATGAAAAAGAAGATCTCAAACGATTGTTTAACTAATTTGATGTGATATATGGAAGCAAAAGATTTAATGATAGGCGACTGGTTCAACTTCATCATTGCCAACAAGATGTATCAACCCATGAAAGTAGAAAGCATTGAGTTTGGTGATGCTACAAGTGATGAGGGTGTAACAACCGATGCCAGAGAACTGCAACCAATCCCCATCACCGCTGAAATCTTGGGGAAGAATTTTAAGAAAATAAAACTTCCAGACGAACCCTATGGTGCTTATTTCTTTGGCGGCGACGATAAAATTAAGATCTATATCAGGGAGCACACAGATGGATTGTGGAAGGTTGATGTTGATGAGATTGAGATTGGTGGGATACGTAGTTGGCGTATGTATGTGAGATACGTACATGAACTCCAGCACGCCCTAATATTGTGTAACATTGAAAAAGAGATTAAGTTATGAATGACAAGATTAATACTGAGCAACTACTAATGATGCAACCGCAATGTGTAGAATGCAAGTTTTATGACGGATTTGGGCAGTGTTTAGAGCATGGCGACAGGTTAAAAGATAATTGTGAGGACTTTGAACTAATATTCACCGAGCTCAAAGAGTCAAAGGATGAGAAGATAAAGAAAGAGATTAAATTATGAACTACGAACAAAAAATTTTGTTATGACAAATATAAAAATAGTAAGAAGATTGGCTAAAGGGCAATATGAAGAAGGAACTGAACCTGAAGTATATGATGTATATTTTGATGTCGGTTTGTTCAGTCCATTGATCAAAAGATGGAAGATAGATAAATCTGGTCTTACAAGGGAAGAAGTAATTAAGTATATTGAACCTTGGTTGTTAGATGTTGCAGGTAGTAATATTTATGTAGTTATTTAATAAAAAATGAAAAAAAGAGAAACAAACTGTGTCGTCGTTCCAGTTGAGACGATGAACTGGGTAAATGATTTTATTGATTGCATCAAAGACTGTGGAAAGATTGAACATTTAACTGCACGGCTTATCATTGATAAGTTGAACCGTGAAGTGGAGTTATATATCCCACAGGAGATCAACGACTTGGAGGATGGTATTTATCTGTGCTATGAAGGTGGCAAGCGACAGCTTTATGATGGCACAAATCCTACTGAACATGTGGACCATGTTGGTATCAAGGTTGGCACGCATAAGGTGGGGCTGAAACTCAATTCCCTCGGTGAGCATCGTTTGTCAAGCAAAATCAACCTTAATAGAAATGATAGTTTTGACTACAAGGAACAAGAACTTCACGCACTCGATGACTATGATGGCAAGGCTAATACAGACCACCTCAAACTAAATGGTGAGTTTGTGTTTGACTTGGACGATGATGAGTGGATTCCTGCACTGGGCGAGTTGGCTATCATCTTCAAGAACAAAGATAAACTGAACGAAGCACTCGCCTCTGTCGGTGGCGATGAACTGGTGGATGATTGGTATTGGTCGTCTACTGAGTACAATGCCAATTACGCTTGGTCCGTGAATTTCAGTAATGGTCTCGTCACCAACACCTACGGCTACAAGGGCGGCAGCTACGTTGTGAGGCCAGTGTGTGAATTTTAACTAATGCAGGGGTGACTTTGGTGTCGCCCCACTTTACACATCTAAAATCAATAGTTATGGCAAAGATACGAAGAAATAGATTTCTTGGTAAGATTATCGTCTACACTCTCATTCCGATTATCTACATCTGGTTGTCATTCTGCTGGAGCATAATGAAACTCGGAAGGGGAATCTATTGGTTTGGCAACATGTTAACAGGGTTCAGGCTTGATCCTTGGAAATGGTCTGGTGAAGTATAGTGTACCATCTAAAAAAACATTCACAGAAAACTTAAAAAGATTTAATAATGAAACTAAAGACAGCGGCAAGGATTAATACAGCATTTATAGTAATAACTGTTGTTTTACTTTTTCCGGTTTACATTTTAAAATTAGTGCTTAATGCACTTGTATGGCCACTTGAAAAATTACTTGAATTAGACACTTATTTGTGTTTGAAAGTTGGAAATATGCTTTTAAAAAAATCAGATGAAGTAAAAACTGGACAAATATGTAACCGAGCAATAATTCGCACAGAAACTGCTAGAAGAGCTAATGCGATGTTTGAAAATGAGAAAATGAATAAGAATGTTTAATATGTAATTTAAATATCAAAATTATGACATTCAAACAGATTAAAAAGAATTTTCCATTTTCTGGACATGCAAGTGCTTGTACAGGTTGTCCATACATTGAGACATGCAATAAAAATAAACCATATGGAGGGTGTCATTTTACAAGTCTTATGAAACTGATTATGACGACGAAAAAGATAATGACTAAAAAGAAGTGAAATTATGGCAGCAATTGATAAATTATATTTAAATAATTGGTATGAGTTTGACCGACTTGTGATATGGTCAATTTGCTATTATCCAAAGTTACTTCATTATATATATGATTGGAGAATGACTTATACAGACTGGGATAAAGCAATGAAAGAATCAATTAAGTCTACAAAACAAATTGTTGAACGAGCACTTGTAAAGATCGGCGGCAAGAATGTATCTTTACAAGATGGAATTAATAATCTTATTGATCATTATCGTAAAGATGCTGATTATGAATGTAGTTATGAACAAGCAAAAGAAGAAGTAGAATATATATTAAAAAAGGCCAATGAGTCTGATGATGAATTGGAGGCAGATTATCAGCGACCTGTTATGCTTACTTCTTATAAAGTTGATAGAAAACTTCTTTGGATTTGTCCATTGCCAGAAGTCCGTAAGTATCTATATGAACAGTGTGGATATAAGAAACGTTGGGAATGGTTATATAAGCTATTTTGGAAAGGTAAATATGAATTAACGCATTAATGAAATACAATGGACTTTAAGATGAAAGTAATATTTCTTGATTTTGACGGTGTAATAACTACATATAATTCAAAATGGAAAATTGATATGAACAAGATCAAAATCATCAATGATATATGTGACAAAACAAATGCAAAGATTGTGGTGTCTTCTACTTGGAGACTGGGTTATCGTGACGATGTGTCTGCCTTTCATGAACGTTTAAAACAGTACTTCATCAAGCATAATTATTTAGATAATTTTAAAGATACATTTGATAAGTTCATCAATAATATTGTTGGAATGACGGAATGTATAGGTGGATTACGAGGCAACGAAATACAGTTATATATGAATAAACATCCTGAAGTTGAGAACTATGTGATTATTGATGATGATTCCGATATGTGCGATCATCAGTTGTGCAATTTTGTTCAAACAGATATTTGTGATGGCATCACCGAACGTGATGCCAAGATATGTGTTGATATATTGAACGGAATTAAAATACTAAATCCAATTCGTATGAATTACGAACTGATGTTTAGATGGATGTTAAGGTGTAAATATCCAGGAATCGAGAACAATATCAAAGAATTGTTGGAAAATTATGAGAGTAAATTTTGAATTTTTGAATCATTATTTCTATTTTGTTTTTGTAAATTTGATTATATAACATTCTAAAATATTAATATAAATATGTTAAATCGGTTTTTTCGGAACGTCAAAAATGTAATCAGATGGATCCCTACATTATATAAGGACAGGGAGTGGGATTATTCATTCATGCTCGAGATTGAACAGAAAAAGTTAAAGAACATGATTAAGTGGTATGAACAAAATGATTATGGGAATAGCACATCGGGTCCCACAACAGTAAAACAGATGAAACTTGCTGTAAGACTTCTTGACATCATATTAGAAAAGGAGAATTTCTGGTCCATTGATTATCCTGAAGATTATGATTTTGTTGTTGATCATACATATAAGCCGTTACCGCAGACAAGTTTTGTTATTGACAAATACATCAACACAAAAAATTATAAACGGTTTTTTTCATGGTTAAATGATAATGCAATGAAAAGTCCTTCTTGGAAAATAGATCTTCGCATTAGGAAGGCATGGTATTTGTATCATAAATTACGTGAACAATATATGATGGATTGGTGGGATTGAATTTGTAGGATTAATGAAAAAAAATGAAGACATATTAGAAATGTGGAATACTCGTGAACAGTTTGTTGATGAAGATGACATTCCAGATATTCCAGTGGTAACTAAAGAAGACTATGTTAACATAATCATTCCTAATATCATACGGTGCGGAGGAATTCCTAAATCTAAACTTGTCATTGGAAAAACATATGTAGGAAGTTGTCGTAATGCATCTGAAGCAACATGGAACGGTAAGACATTCACATATAAAAGATATAAGTTTGGAAGTACATTCTTTGAAGACATTAATCATTTTGAGGATGATGATGAATATGATTTGTTTATACCCATAAAAGTTAAAATCTAAAAAATATGGATACTATTTCAATTATTGTTACGGTTTTTGGTGTATATCTATTTTTCTGCTTTGTGAATAACAGCATATTATTTCGTTTTGGCGGGTTTAATAATGATGTGACAAAACAAAGATATATGGAACAGTTATGGCTTAGTGATTTATTATACACAACGCATAATTCAATATGTTATTATGAATATGCAAATAAGATTAATTGGGCAACTGCACTTGCTGTTATATTTGTTCCAGTGTTTAACATAGTTTGGCTTGTAGTCAGTATATATAAATTACTTAAATTTTAGTTTATGCCTTTTAGATTAGAAAATGTATCAACTGAAGCTGAATTGAGAGCAGTTCGGCTTCCAAACAGGACAGTAAGTTACACTCCTGTTCCTAATGATTTGATCTTTGACATTCTGCATGAGAGCTTTGACAAGTATGGTCTTCAAGTAAAGCAAGCAGATTTAACAATGTCAGCAGGTGGTAAGAGATTCATTGGTCTTTATGACATTGAATCAAACGATAAGGAACTTGGATACAGAATTGGGTTCAAGAATTCCTATGATGGATCAATGGCATTTGGTATGGGTATTGGTTCAGTTGTTTGGATATGTTCCAATGGTATGGTTCACGGCGAAATTGCTGAACGACGAATACATCGTGGAAATGCAGACAAGGATGTTGAGGAAATGATTAAGATTGGTCTTGAACAATATGAGGTCAAGCATTCAGAAAACCAAAGGATCAAGAGAGAACTTCAGAATATCTTCTTTGACAGGTATGACATTTACACGATGATGGGTAAGTTGTGCTACACTGGTGTGATGAATGGAAATGAACTCAACAGGTTTAAAAAGGAAATCAAGTCAAGCAAGTTGTTCAACAACCTGACTGATAATCCTGATGGGTTCTATGCCTGGGATCTCTACAATCATGGTACTGAAGCCCTGAAAGGTGCTTCATTCAATTCCTACTTTGATAAGCACAACAATCTTCACAATTTGTTTGTTGAGGAATGTGGTCTTTAATTAATATGTAAATACACAAAAGGTCGGAATTTTTTGAACTAATTCCGACCTTTTTGTTACAATTTGTAACCTTTAAAACTACCATAAACTCATATTGAAACAGGGGGTTGGGTCATTTTTAAATATAATTAATAATAAATTATAGCCAACATATTTTAAGAATGTCCTAAAAATCAATTATATACATTCATAAATATAAAAAGAAGGTGTTGATTTTCTTGCCAAGACAAGAGAATATAACTAACATTATACGAATCAAAACTCAACATTATTATGTGCAGGTACAGGATGTATAGTTTGGTATTGACAAGTTTAAGTACAATACAAAAAGGTGTACAGTCAACACATTCCATTATTGATTATGCTTCAAAATTTCACAAGAAAAGTGAGTATATTCAATGGTATAATGTTGACAAAACGATCATCATCTTAAATGGTGGTAATTATTGGGATCTAAAAGAAAGTAAGGAATTCCTTAATGGTCTTGGTATCCCGTACACAGTATTTTATGAAGATGACTTAAATCATTTGATGACATCAATTTCATTTGTAGTGGATGAAAAAGTGTGGGACACTAAAGAGTATCCATCATTTGACGATGAAGTAGATGAAACATCTTCAGACGAATCAGAAGCATCTCCTGAATGGCTGACAAAGATGGGAGGTATTAAAAATTACAAATTAAGGAAATTCTTGAGAAGTAAACATCTTGCTGACTAATAGGAAAGGCAATGAACTATTAAGAATCATTGCCTTTTTTAAATTTGTAAAAACACAACTAAAATGTTATAAAATGGAGTAAAAGTCAAGGAAGATGCAAATGAGATCATTGGTATGTCAGGTGTGGCTGAAGCACACGACGGCGAAGATTTCGTGTTCGGGAAATTGTCTTAAAATCTACATACATAATGTATGAGATGGACATAATTCACATATCAATATATAATATATGACAGAGCAGGAATATAAATTTTTAGAGGAAGGTGACATAGTTCACTTCAAGGGTGATCAGGAATCCACAAGAAATTATAACTGGACAGTAAGGCACATCATGAGTGAGGGAATTATGATTGACAGCAAATATGATGTCCCAATGTTTATGGACAAAAATGAGGTACTTGACCAACTTGAAGTTTCTAAATATGACAAAATTGACAGCTGGAGATTATATTGTGACATAAATGACAAAGGTGCCTGGGATGGTGAAATTAAGGTGATACTCAATAGAGTTGAATTAGCATTTATTCTACAAAAAATTCTTGAAGCACATAAGCAAAAGATTATTGATGATGCTTATTTAGAAAGTGCATTAAAGAGATTAAATATTAGATTAAACGAAAGAATAGGATAAATTCACACTTTTTTTGTTATATTTAGTTTGTAGTAATCTGAATAAGATCTAATATGAAAACTTTTAGATATAAGGTTATTAATCTAACAAAAGAATTGAATGAATCAAAACTCAATGAGTTCGGTCGAAGAGGTTGGGAATTGGTCAGTGCATATTGGACAGAACTTGGTTACACATATTATTTTAAAATTGAAGTAAATGAATAAGAGATATTGTTTAGTTCACACAATTACAGGATATAATTATGGATCCTGGGAAAGTTATACTGCTGCCGAATGTTCCAGGAATAAAATGGATGACTGGATCTATTGGTCAATAATGGAGTGTGAATAACGACGACGACGAAATCTATGATCTATACAGTCAGACTTTCTGGAAAGATGGTCTGATTTTTTTATAAAATAATTTGGTTATGTGAAACATTTTTATTATCTTTGTAATATAAAATATACTGAACAATGATGAAACTTACATTAGATAACATCAAAGTCAAAGATCACAAAATCTATGACAATGAGGGAAACTACAGGGGAGAAATCCTGTACCAATATGTGAGAGGATCACAACTCTATCACACAAATGTTGAAACATCAGATGTTGATGAGGGTGGTATCTACATTATGCCTAACAATGCTCTACTTGGACTTGGATATGAGTATCAAAATGAAATCAAGGACAGCAAGAATGACAAATGTATTTGGGAAATCGGAAGATTCCTTGAGTTGGCAATGTCATCAAACCCATCTGTGATCGAGGCACTTTTTGTTCCAGATGACAAAGTTATCTATGAGAATCCAATCATCAAGGTACTCAAGAAACACAAAGAAGAATTTGTCACCAAGAAAGCATTTGCACCTTTTGGTGGATATGCAGTATCACAAATCAAGAAGGCACAAGGACAAAACAAGAAAATCCATTGGGACATTGTGGATATGAAAAGAAAGTCACCACTTGACTTCTGCTACACATTCTATAGACAAGGATCAATGCCTATAGAGAAATGGTTGGAAGAAAGAGGTCTTGATCAAAGGAACTGCGGTATGGTGAGTGTACCTAATATGCCAGATATGTATGGAGTGTACTATGACTTTGGACAACACTTTAAACTCAATGGTATCACAAAGGACTATTTCTGCGACGAGAATAATCGTCGTGACAAATTCCTTGACTTCTGCTATAACTGGTTTTGTTCAGAATGTGATAAAGAGAATATGTCATTTGGTTTCCTGATGAATCACATTTGGGAAAACAACAAGACACCAAAAGGTGGGTACTGTGGAATCGTATCACCAGATCTCGACTCAAACCAAATCAGGTTCACATCAGTTCCTGACAAGAATGAGAAAGCAATCTGCTATATGTATTACAATGGAAATGGTTATCAACTCCATTGCAGAAAGTATAAGGAATATGAGGAATGGAAGAACAACAGGAACAAGGCAAGATATGAATCAAACCTTGAAGGAGAGAGATCAGGAAATGCTGACTTGAAATATGACTCAAAGAATATGATGCACTGCTTCAGGTTGATGGCAATGGCAAAAGAAATCGCTGAAGGTAAAGGTGTACTTCTGGACAGAACTGACATTGACAGGGATTTCCTTCTTGATGTGAGAAACAGAAAGTATGGTTACTCCGATCTCAACAAGATGATGCTTGACCTGAAAATGGAAATGGATAAAGCAATTGAAAATTCCACAATCAGGGAGAGTATTGATGCAGATATGGTGAACAAGATTTTATTATATATAAGGAATAACTTTAACTAATATGATGAAAACATTAGTAACACCGATTAAGATCCAAGGAAAGAAAACAAAACTCATTGATAATATTTTTGAGATTGCACAACATCAATTAAGTGATCACCCGGAAATTGATACCTGGGTGGAACCTTTTCTTGGATCTGGTGCAGTTGTATTTAACTGTTCCAGACATTCACAAATCAAGAATGTAATTGTAAATGACATCAACCCACACATCATTAACTTCTATAAAGGTATCAATGATGGTGTGATCACTGCGACGGAGATACAATCGTCGTTTCGTGACTTCAGTGACAAACTAAAAGAAGGTGGATATGACTTCTATAATGAAATCAAGGACAGATTCAACAAGAACTTTGACACAATGGATTTCCTGTTCCTGACAAGAACAGGTTTCAATGGTCTAATGAGGTTCAACAATAGTGGGAAATGGAATGTTCCTTTCTGTAAACTCAACAACAGATTATCTGATAGGGTGATCAATGATTTGGCGGACTCCGTTCAAGAACTATCAGAGCTTTTCAACTCAAAAAACTTTGAGTTCCACAATGAGTCTTTTGAGAATGTAATTATGTCTGCACCTGAAACAAGCATCTTCTATTGTGATCCTCCGTATTATGGATTAGAAACACAATACTATAAGGGATGGGGAGAGCAAAATGAAATACAGTTGAACAAACTTCTTCAAAACAAGGTATTCATCTACTCAACCTGGATTGACGATGGAAACAAGGAGAACCCAATGATTGAAAAACTCTGGGGCCAATATGAAAAAGAATCAATCAGTCACAAATACAATGTGGCACAGAAAGCATCTGAAAGAAAAAATGTTACAGAAGGTTTGATCTTTAATGGAACAACTTTTAATAAATTATTTTGAAAAAAAAAGTTGATGAAATATTTGGTCATTCCAAATTCCTTGAACAATGCACAAATGTCTGCTGAAGTCATAAACCCTCATATTTGCCACGTAAGACACTTTTTCGGGTGAGATGATAAACTATACCAGACAATGTGCCAGAGGTCAACAGAGAACAAATTAGGTGGTAAATTTTGCACGATGACGATACGATGGTGGAGATTTTTTCGATCTTCACCATTTTTTTTCATTTTTGTTTGGTTTTCTCAAATATTATCTCTATATTTGTAGTGTAATTAAGAACAACAATAAAAAGATATAATATGAAAAAGGAAAATCGCTTTATGCTCAACAAAGCAGTTACAATTCTTTGTGACACATTCAAATTCAGTACAAAGGACATCATGTTAGTAGGTAGTCTGGCTCTGGATCTCCAAGGCGTTCTACCACAAAACCATTATGTACATGATGTTGATGTGATCATCAAGATGGATGAACAGACTTGGAGAATCTTGAAACTCATTGAATGTATTTATCAAAATGCCAATAACAAGAAGTCATACAAGGGCAGTGACAACCTCTCCTTCACTTATGATTGGGTAAATTTCAACATCTGGAAGGCAAAGGACAATGAGCAGATCTCTGGTTTGAATGACAAATTCACAGGTGTGTGGGTGAAACCAGCTGGTGAGATCCTGAAGGTAAAGAAAGGTTATGGTAGACAGAAGGACTTGAAGGACATTTGTGAAATCACTAAAGAAATTTTATAATGGATTTCAGGTTCAACAGTGGTAATGGGACAATCCTTTGCTCAAAGTGTGGAAAGATCCTCCTGACAGGCAATCAGATCCCACAAGAAGTATGGGATGCTGTCAAATGTGGAGTTGTGAACAATCTCCCTGATATGTATTGTGAAGGTGGATGTGACACAACAACTGAATATGATTTTATGAACGACAACATAGCACCGTCGTTGGATGATTTACTTCCTTAACATCAACAAGACAACAATGATAGAAACAGTTTTAGAGTTCATCCACAAGATTGGATGGGGATGGACAATCTTCGGGATTGTATATCTTATAGGTTTGGTGTTGTTGATTTGGTCTTTCATCAAAGCTCAAGATGTTGACAAGAATGATCCTGATTTTTAACGACGGTGAATAATTCGTCGTGAATGAAATTTGTTATTTTTGAGTTATGTAAATGACTTACATGAAAACAGGGAATCCTGTGGGCGTGAGCATTGTACTTCAAAGGAAAGGATCATCATTTGTGAGAATGACACTGATTTTGTTATTGACTATGTGAAAAAGAACCTACTTCCTAATTTAGTATATGGAAAGGTGAGTATCTACAAAAGAATAGAACAGCTGGTGACCATACCTAATGCTTGACATTCTATTCAAATGAATTCTGGATCGTCAGACCATTCAACATCTACTACAACTGTTAGGATGATAAAGATACTGATGATTATGATAGAGATCCTGACTTTGTAAACAAGTATATCTTGATAAGATCATTAATGAATTTGAAAAGTAAAGAAATGAACATCTTCGAAATCTGGAAAGGTCCATACAAGAATATCAATGACATCTATATCTTCTCAAGTGAAGATGTGATGGTGTGTGCTTTGCTACTTGAAGACCACGACTTCAACGAAGCAATCGTCGCCAAATTAAATAACAAGGAAGTTGATCCTTTCATTGGGAACTTTGAAAGTATCGGTGAATATATCTGTTACAATGGTAACAGAGTGATGATGATGGGAGGTTGGAGACACCTGACTGGGGTCGGAGCACTGAACCTTCCACAAGGAACTGCAATCAAACTGCAGGATGAAATGAGAGATTGGATAGTTGAAACTTTAAACAAAGAATAAGATGACAAAAGAAGAAAATAACTCATCTTCTATGAACGATAGTAAAAGCACAGGATTGCAGCCTATTATCAAGTGGACTGGTGGGAAAGAGAAAGAACTGAAATATATATTTCTACATATACCTAAGTTCAGCAGATACTTTGAGCCTTTTGTAGGTGGTGGTTCGGTCTTTATGGCTATTAAAGCTAAAAAATACTATATCAATGATTTTTCTTCAGAACTCATTGATTTGTATAGAAATATATCTACATCAAACAAAGAATTCTTTCGGTATGCAGAGTTGATGGATGCATCTTGGGAGAACGCATTAAAATTCTTTAAGGACAATCTGATACTTGTAGATAAATATGTGGAATACCGTGATGAGAAACTCACGAAGGAGGATTTGAAAGAATTTGTCCATACATTCTGTATTGAAAAGGAAACTGATGTCATGGACATACTAGGTAAGGATCTGTCCTCGCTGCCGTGCATTCTTTTGAATGAACTTGAAACTAATCTGTTCCGCAAAATGACCAGAATGAAACAACTTGACATGCAAAAGAACATTCTTCTACAGGAGGGTCTCTATGACAATATCGAGACAGCTATAAAGAGTGCAGTCTATATGAACTATCGACATCTCTACAATGACAAGCAGATTGCCAAAAGTTCTCCAACTCTTCATTGTGCACTGTTTTTCTTCATAAGAAACTATGCGTATAGTGGTATGTTCCGATATAGCAGCAAGGGAGACTTTAATGTACCGTATGGTGGCATAGCATACAATAGCAAGTTGATGTCAAAGAAACTGAACTATTATCGTTCTATACCTTTGCTCAAACATTTTGCTGATACCTCGATAAGTAACCTTGACTTTGAACAATTTTTGAGAGAAAAGAATCCTTCCGAGGATGATTTCGTCTTTCTGGATCCTCCCTATGACAGTGCGTTTAGCACCTATGCACAAAACCCTTTTACAAAAGACGATCAGGAGCGGTTGGCTAATTACATGATCAATGAGTGCCGTGCTAAGTGGATGATGATTATTAAGAATACAGAATTCATATATAACCTTTATAACAAGGAGGGTATCAATATCAGAACTTTCGACAAGGAGTATCTTGTGAACTTTATGAATAGAAATGATAAGAAAGTCACTCATTTGTTGATAACAAATTATTAGGTTTTGCTCTAAATATAGCAAAAAAGAAGAAAGAATTGTTAATAGATCTTCCTTCTTTTTTTACTTAAAAAATTATATGTTATAAAACAGTCTATTGAAACTTGAACAAAGTTAAACCTTGTTCTTTATCAACTTCTTGCTTCAACCTATCACTACTTTTTAGGTTCATTACTGAACGGTCATCCATAGTTGGATAGTCCACAAGCGTAAATTCGGTAGGACTGCTACCTACTATATTTCTTTTAGTTATGCAGATAAGATTCTTATATTCTATTTATGTAAATTATTTTTACATAAATGTTTAATTTTGTTCAAAATTTTTATTTACTATTCTTTACACACTTTTACTTAACTTATTATAGTTCAATATTTTGGAAAGACATTTTTTGGCCCATTTGTTATATTATAAAGATATATATGAATTTAGGGAATAAATGTTAATAAAATTAACTATAATAGTTAAGGTAAAATTCCTAGAAAGTTATTTTTAATAAAAGATCTAAAGAATTCTTTTTCTATATCATAATAAGAGAAAAGATTCTAATTAGAAGAAATTAGATTACATGAAAACAATATGCTATGAAAGGAGATGAAAATGTAAATGATTAATGATATGACAATAGATCAAAAGAAAACAAAACAAGAAACCATCCAGACATTTAAACAGATGATGATAGATGAGATCAACACCATACCTGTTGATGACATCAAAGAGTTCGGTCTCAAGTTACTTGAAGATGTACCTGAATACTTCTTCATTGTTCCTGCAAGTTCGTCAGGAAAGTATCACTCCAAGATCTACCTTGGTGATGGTGGACTGGTCAGACATAGTATCGCAGTCAAGAGAATGCTTGGACATATACTGGAAGGCAATCCAGCAAACCTGACAGACAGACAAAAGCATTTACTAAAACTAGGAGCCCTGTTCCATGACTGTATGAAATCAGGAACACAAGATGAATATGAAAAGAATCCACACACCAAGTTCCTTCATCCAGCATTTGCATCACTACTGATCATTGGCAAATCAATAGACTATGAGTTCCCTTACGACGATGCCATATTCGTCGCTAATGCAGTCGCCAGTCATATGGGGAAATGGAATACGCAAGGAAACAAAGTTCTTCCACTTCCAGAAACTCCAGCACAGAGGTTATTCCATCTGGCAGACTATCTGGGATCCAGGAAGGATGTGAATATGGAAATATAATTTGAGAGTACTTACCACATGTGTAAGTTATATGTAGGCTGGACAGTCTGTGAAAATAGTCCAACCTTTTTTATGCGACGACGATAACGAAATGCAGGGAACTGAAATTCATTGATTTTTTTTTGAAAAAAAGTTTGGAAAATATTTGGTTATTCCAAAATAAATGATTATCTTTGTAATGTAATTAAGAAACAAACAAAAAACCATTATGGAAGTAACAAAGGAAATAGAAGGGATCGTCACCCGTACATTCATCATCATTTATACAGATGATGATTACTACCAAGTAAAGAAAGTCACCTGTACTGTAGGTGAGATCATCCTTGATGGTTGTCTAAAAGACTTTGGTATTGACCCAGATGAAGAGTACTCACTTTACACAACAACACAATACAATCATTATGAAACAGTAATTCAGATTGAAATTGGTGAGATCCTTGAGATTGACCATGGTATCACCCTTATGAGAGTTGCATAAATTTTGTAATAACAATGAATGACAAAGAACTTTTTCAAGCAGTATTTAACAATCTGTCAGCAAAGTATCACCACCTTTCAATGAATGGTAATATGGTGTACTATGATAATGAGCCTATTATGAACATCGACGGTTTTTCTCTTGCATACAACCTGTATCGTTTGACAAAAGCGTTGAATAAATATGGAGAGTTTAAGTAATGGATATTCTTGAAATAATTGTAGGAGGTGAAAAGTTGATCATCAATGCACAAACAATCTCATCCATTAAGGTCAGTAGCAGTGCGATTACAATCTGGTACACCAATGGTTACAGGGATGATTTGGAATATGGGAGTAATGAAGAAGTATTGAAGCAATATAATGAGATACTTAATTTCTTGAGAAGTCTTAAAAAATAAAAGTTATGGATTTGATCGTTCTCAACACAGAAACCAAAAGGAAGGTGATCAACCCAAACAGCATCACTTCCGTTGAGATTAAAGAATCTCCTTACATAGATAACAAATGGATGATCCACATCATATATTCTGGAGGGACAAGTGAGGAACTGACCTATACAGATGAAAGTGAAGCCAACTCTGATTTTGATTACATTGTAAAATGTATCGGAGACTTAGACAAAAAATAGAAACCATTGGCGTGCGACGGTGAGGGTGTCGTCGTCACAGTTAAAAAGAAATCAAAATGAAATTGACTCGCTATTATGATCCACTCATCAGAAAAGATGGTGACACATATGAAGTAGATCTCTACAATTATCTGTATGGTCAGAGTTATTACATCAGGACAATTAAAAGCAATGATGTCTACAGGCTGATGACAGAGGTTCATTATGTGATTGATCTGGCCGAGCGTTTCAAACCACATAAAAAAAGTTTCCTGTCTTGGTTACTTTTCTGGAAGAAATCCTGATTTTTTTGTTATATTTAATATGAAAACAATTTAATATAAAAAAGTAAAAAATTCTATGTTTAAAAATTTATTCTCAACAGTGAAAAGCTGGTTCACTTCTTCAAAGCAGGAAGTTCCAGTGATCTATCGACATGGTGATATTAACCATGATGGTAAGGTAGATATAAGTGATGTAACCAAACTCATCAATATGATTCTCGGTTCAGAAGATCCAAACAATATGGCAGATGTCAATGGTGATGGAAAGGTTGATCAATCAGATGTAACCAGACTCCTTGAGATCATCAACACAGATAATGGTGATGACGGTTTCACTTGTGTGATTCCTCCGAAGAAACCAGACATCAATGATCCTACAGATGAAGTCAGTCCTGATAAACCTGGAACAGAAGTTGCAACTCGCAAGGAAGATGAAGATGGTACAGATGTCCAAGTAGACTCTCGATACAAGGATCTGGACAATACAATACACAGTAATGTAACTGACAAGGGAATGAACACCGAGAAGGTGACACCTGAAGTCGCAACCACTACTAAAACAACAAAGAAGGTTAGCAAAAAGAAGTAGACAGAAATAGGGAAGAAATAGAAAAGTTTTGTTATATTTAATATAAAGAATAGAAAAAATTTATATTTTTGTTGTTTATTGTTTATATTTGGGTCTGATAGAATAGACAGACCAATTTACAAGATGGGAATGTAGATGGTCACCATAGGTAGAAGTACTACCGAATTTACGCTTGTGGACTATCCAACAGTGGATGATAAATTCAGAGTAGAGCACTAAAAAACTGTGATAGGTTGAAGCAAGAAGCTAATAAAGAACGAAGTTCAACTTTTTAGCATACTGTTTATTGTATAACAGGTGATCACAGACTAACAAGCATTAGGCGATGATGCTTTTAGATCGGAGAGAAGGATTTGTTGAGAAACAAGTCCTCTTTTTTTTTATGCGACGACGAACTGACCGTCACCTGAAATCCGTCTAAAATTAATGCACATATTATTTGGTAGATCCAAAAAAATATACTATCTTTGTACTGTAAATAAAATCAAAACACAATGAAAGATTTAGGATGTGCTGGAACAATTATTGTTATTTTCTTTATATTTCCACTCGCAGTAGCAATCGCATGCCTTTGGCTTGGAGTACTTATCTCAATCCTGTCAGCAACTTGGGCAATGATGCTCTGTGAAGGTATCCTGATGTGGATCAACTACAACCAGACTGGAAAGACTTGGATCAATGATGTACCAGGTGATGCCATTCTCTACACAGCGGTTCCACTGGTATTCTGGGCAGAACTCCCAGAGAAACTTTATGAACTTTACAAAATGTAAGCATTGGATCATGAGATGACGGAAAGGAGATTGAGTTCAAAATAGCAAAGACAAAATTCAATAAATAGTGTAATGCCTTGAAACAACTCAATGACAAGATGGCGAGTGATTCGTCGTCGTATAAACAATGAAATGAATTTGAAATGAAAAGAGCAGTACTTATTGGTGCTGGTAAAAAAGGGAGAGGTCTGGTTGGTCCAGTTCTCTCCCAATCTGGTTATAATATAGTGATCACAGATGCCAGCAGAACACTGGTGAATCAGCCGAATGATAAATCAGGATACACAGTCCATATGACAAGAGGTGGAAAGGTAGATGTCAATAACCTGAAAGTAATCAGCATTTCATCTGATGATCTTATTGAGGAGATAGCGATAGCAGATGTCATTACTGTTGAGGTGGGTTCTAAACATATATCCGAAGTTGAAACGGTACTTTTTGACGGTATCAATCGTCGCCGCGATAAAAACATAGATACACCTTTGAACATCCTTGTGTGTGAGGAGGACATCACTATGGCAGATCAGATGCATGATCAGATCTTCAGGATGTTTGATGAACAGACTCTGAAGTTTGCAGCCCTGAATGTGGTCTTTGTCAGATGTGTGATTGACCGAATCACTCCAGTCATCAGTGGACAGGAACTGGACATCAAGACAGAGGAGTTCTACAATTGGGACATAGATGCTAAGGCTGTCAGAGGGAATCTGGACATCACAGGTGCAAACTTTGTAGATGATATTGAAGAGTGCTGGAACAGGAAGTTCTACATTTTCAACACAGGACATGTGATCACAGCATACCTTGGGTTCATCAGGGGATGCTTGACGATAGACGAAGCAATCGCCGTACCAGAGATCCGAAGTGTTGTGACTTCAGCGATGAAGGAAAGTTGCCAGTGGTTGTCCAACCAGTACAACTGGAATGTGGAGCAGATGAATGAATATATCCAGAATTGCATAGAACGTTTTTCCAGTCAGGAGATCCCAGACATCTTGGAGAACATCTGTACAAATCCAATCCAGAAACTTCATCCTGATGAATGTCTGGTGAGACCGATCACAGAATGCTTGAGACTTGGTTGTCCTGCGGATCATCTCATCATCGGATTAGCGGCAGCTCTGCACTATAATGTTCCGGAGGATCCCCAGAGTGTTGAGTTGATGGAGATGATCAAGAAAGATGGACTTCAGGAAACCATCCAAAATCTAACTGGCATACGTGAGTTACCTTTACTTGAGAAAATTATCTATGAGTATAAAAAAATTTGAGAGTTCAGATCAGATTTGGATTTTTTTTGTTATATTTAATCTGTACTTGAAAATCAAGTACACATAAATAAATGAACTTTAGAAGTAATATAATTTAAATTTAGAAGAAAATGAAGAAGTTATTAGTGATCGCAATGATGGTAATTGGTATGGCAATGTATTTCACTTCATGTGGAAATTCTGGCAAGGGTGTTCAATCTGCAAATGACACTGTATCTACTGACAGCGTAGCTGCTGATACTGTTGCAAATGACACTGTAGTCACCGACAGCGTAGCTGCTGATACTGTTGTTGCAAAGAAGTAATTTGGACATAACAATATCCATTTGAGTCTGATGTAATATGACGTCAGACTCTTTTTTTTTTGTACCTGTTGATCCTGTTGTACCTGTTGATCCACACTGACAATTGACTGAAATAAGACTGATGTACACGGCGACGACGAAGGTGAAACATCGTAACCCTACCAATTTTGATAAAAATGATATTTTTTTGAAAAAAAGTTGTCAAAAAACTTGTGGGAATGAAAATAATGTTGTATCTTTGTAGTGTAATTAAGAAACATATATTATATATCAAGATCTCCGTGGGTCTGGGAGGATAAAATAAGGATATTTTTTATTATGAAGATTACAAGTAAAAACATTTCTGTTCGTGAAATTATCAATGGTTATTCAGATGAATCTGAATTTGGTGGTTCTATTGTAGGATATGGTGGTAAATTAAATATCCGTCCAGAATATCAACGTGAATTTGTATATAAAAAAGATCGTCAAATTGCAGTTATTGAAACTATTCTTGATGGTTGTCCTTTAAACAATATGTATTGGGCAAAGTCTGAAGATGGAACATATGAATTAGTGGATGGACAACAACGAACAACTTCAGTTTGCTTGTTTGTTGTAGAAAATGCGTTTTCTGTTAACGTAGATGGTAAAACAAAATATTTTCATAGTTTTTCAAAAGAAGATCAAGAAAAAATACTTAATTATGAATTTGAAGTTAAAATTATTGAAGGTACTAATGATGAAAAATTAAAATGGTTTCATAAAATTAATATTGCTGGTATGGAACTCACAGCACAAGAATTGCGAAATTCAGTATATACTGGACAATGGTTATCTGAAGCAAAAAAGTTTTTTTCTAAATCTAATTGTCCCGCTAAAAAAATTACAAATTCATATTGGGGATTGAAAGAAGGATGGAATCGTCAGAAAGCTCTTGAACACGCATTATCATATGTAGCTGATCGTGATGGTTGTACCATTGAAGATTATATGTCAAAACATCAATATGATGATAATGCAGATGACCTCATTAATTTCTTCAAGACTGTTATGGAATGGGTTAAAAAAGTATTCCCATTTACATATAAAGAAATGTTAAATATAAATGAATATACTTGGTATAATCTATATAAACAACATCATATGAAAACTTTTGATGTTAATGATATTAATGATGAAATCCGTAAACTCCTTGATGATGATGATGTTGATAAAAAAACAGGTATTTGGGAATATGTTCTTGACCATAATGAATATCACCTAAATATCCGCAAATTCTCAGAATCTATTAAAAATAAGGTATATAGAAAGCAAGGAGGTAAGTGTGCAATTTGTGGAGAATATCACCCCATTGAAAAAATGGAAGCAGACCATATAATTCCTTGGTCAAAGGGTGGTTCAACAATTGAAGAAAATTGCCAAATGCTTTGTAAATCTTGTAACCGTTCAAAGGGAGTAAAGTAATTTTAATAAATAAATTAAGGGAGTCAGTTAATTGACTCCCTATAAAAAAACAATATATATTATAAAAACTCATAGTCTGTGAGGATAAACAAGGACAATAGTTATTATGAAGAAAAATAATTCAAATTTAAACAAGGCACGTGTTGCAAAAAATGATGAATTCTATACAAGATTAGAAGATATTGAAAAAGAGTTAAAATATTACAAAAAACATTTTGTTGGTAAAGTTGTATTCTGTAATTGTGATGACCCTTATGAAAGTAATTTTTTCAAATTTTTTGCATTAAATTTTAATATTCTTGGATTAAAAAAATTAATTGCAACTTGTTATGATGGTAGTCAAATTGTAGGTACAGAACTCCCTTTGTGGAAAGATGAAACAGATAAAACTGCTTGGAGAGCAGTTATAACTATGGATGAATTAATTGACGCTAATGGAGATGGAGCAATTGATGAAGATGATGTAAAACTTATGCTTCAAAAAGAGGGTGCAGTTAAAAAATTAAATGGAAATGGTAGTTTTGATTCAGAAGAATGTTTAGAACTTTTGAAAACAGCAGATATTGTATGTACAAACCCACCTTTCAGTCTGTTCCGTAAGTTTGTAAAAACCATAATGAAATATAATAAGAAATTTTTGATTATTGGTTCTAAAAATGCAATAACATATAAAGAGATTTTCAATTATATTAAAAATAATGAATTATGGATTGGTATCAATAACGTTCCTACATTTAATACTCCAAATGGTGGAACAAAAACATTTGGTAATATTGGTTGGTACACTAATTTAACTCATCCAAAAAGAAATGAAGAAATTTATCTTTATAAGACATATAATACAGAATCATATCCAAAGTATGATAACTACGATGCAATTGAAGTAAGTAAAGTAGATGAGATACCAGAAGATTATGATGGTGTTATGGGTGTGCCTATCACATTCCTTGATAAGTATTGTCCTACCCAATTTGAAATTGTAGGTTGTTCATATCAATATGGTGATTGTGGAAAACATATTGATGGAAAAGGATGGGGTGTGAGTGTAAATAATAAGGACATTTATAAACGCATTTTTATTAAAAAACGTGGTTAATTAAATTTCTGAAAAAGGTTTAGTAAAAATAAAACAAGAAGTTTATATGAGTAAGATTACACTCCGCAGTCAAAGTATCAACATTTACTTCAATGAAGTAAAGAAAAATACTAATCTCACCAAAGAGGATGAGATCAAACTCTTCACCGCATTACACGAAGGTGATACAACTGCAACTGGTAAGATCTTCAACAAGATGGCAAAGTTGGCCATCAAACTGGCAAAAGAATTTACCAATGACCCAATGCTGTTGGAGGATCTTATTCAGGAAGCGAACATTGGTATCCTTGAGGCAATTCCACTCTTTGATGTGAATCTTGGTTTCCGATTTTCATCATTTGCTCGCCACTATATGCTTCTTCACATTCGCCAACACATTGCCAAAAATCAAGCGGTGAATGTAAGCAGTCCATATTTGATCCAAGTGGTAAACAAGATGAAGAAGAACTTCTACAACCAAAACCAACGCGACCCAGAGACTTGCGAAATCATCGCCGCATTGGAAGACATGGGCATCCAAGTTAAGGACACTGCAATGCTTGACAAGATCATGGTATCTGCAATTGATGCTCCTGTTGGCACTGATGAGGGAAAGGCTCCAGGTTATGAAGTTGGCGAAATCGCTCGTCGTACTTCTATCAATAGTGATGTGAACACTTTGGCTGATGTTGAGGACTTGAAGTTCAAAGTTGGTAAGATGCTCTCAACTCTTGAATCAAGGGATCAGAAGATTGTCAGATTGTATTTTGGTATCGGTGTTGATTTCCCAATGGACTACACTACACTCGGAAAGATGTTCCATATGACAGATGAGCGTGCTCGTCAGATTGTACAAACTTCACTTGCAAAGATGAGATCCAATCAATAACACCAGAAATAGTATTCAGATGGACAAAACAAATAAAAAAAGTAAACAATTTACTATTACTCTTAATGAGCGACAGTTAGAACTTCTTGCTTATGCTTGTAGAATAACCGACAGATTAATTATTGGTCAGCTTGACTTTTCACTACAAGAATGCTGTGAGACCGCATTTGATAAACTCCATAAAGATGATAAACAATATGATATAGGTAGTAGTGAATGGTATAAAATGCAAGCTGAAGTTAAAGAAGCAATTAATAAACTTCGTAAACTATGTTGGGGAGTAGATTATAATCAGAATTACGGTATTCATTATGATGACGCTGCTGATATTCTTTTTGATATGCAGAAAGTCATAGAACATGCTTTATGGTTGGAAGAAGATCCCAAGAAGAGATGTAAGTTTACTAATGATGCCTTTGAGCATACAGTTACATTTGGTAAAGAAAAGAATATTACAGTAAATTTATTATCCTAATCAACATTTATAATTATGGCTAAAAGAAAATCAATAAGAGAAAGATATAATTCGTCGGCAGGTTACAAGCTGGCATCCAATGGTATGGATCAAAACATGGAATACGTAAATGCTCACCTTTTCTATAAGGGTAGGAGTGTGATCGTTGACTATGAATGGACATTGCATCCATATGGTGTCCAGAGGACTGGTGATGAGAAAATTGTTCCATTTGAGATCTGTCCATATAATGGTGATATTGCTATTGGATGTGCCAAGCTGGATCCACGTAGTAATAAGGTTGACATTGAGAGCCTGATACAAGAGATTGATAACATTCTTGCGGTTGAGGGAAAGTAGGCGACGACGATTTTTCGCCTGAAAAAAAAAATCACTTTCAGGCGAAAAAAGTTGTCAAAATATTTGGTAGTGTCAGAATAATTCACTATATTTGTAATACCAAAAAGGAACAATAGTTAAACTCAAAACAACAAGATCTATGAACACTATCAAGCAAATGACAGAAGATGAAAAGATCATCTATATCATTGAGAAGGTTTTCTGTGCGACAGATCAAGACACCGCAGTTACAATGGAACAAGTAATTGAGATGGGTATCAAACTCGGTTACACCGAAGATTATCCAAGAGGTAAGGAAGATGGTCATCCCTGGATCCCAAGAACATCTGTAATGATGGGGGTAGGTTCTGATTCAGCAATACAAAAGCATGAAGTCTTTGAACTTCATCGCAAGAAACTGAAACGTGAAGGTCGCTATACCTGCTTCTTCTATTGGGTAGACAGAACCAAGAAGCATCGTATGGTGTGTCGCAAGGAAAAGGCACAAGATCAAGCAAAACCTGTAATCCTGTATGGATCCAAGACCAAACTCACACAGGTTGAAAAGGAGAACCGCTTCAATCAATGTCCTGACAATTACCTGATGATTGGTGGTAAACTTATTAGTAAGACCTGGGCAGATGCTCATCCATCAAAGTTCCAACGATTGTATGGTGAGGCATATTAAAGGACAAGGATCCAAGTGGAGTCAGCAATGAACTGATTTCACAAGGAAATCCAACGACGGCGATACTATGAAAATCGTTTGAAAAAAGTCCTAAATAATTTGGATATTAAAAAAATAATCACTATATTTGTAGCGTTAAGAATAGTAAATAAAAATTGACGAATTTCGTCGTCATAAATAATAATAAAAAACATTATGAGCAAATTTGTAGAGTTAGTAGGTAAAGAATTCACTGAAATGACAAAAGAGGATAAGTCAAAGTTTATAGGTCATCCAGATCCTATGGATCTTAAAGGTCTTCTGAAAAAAGGTATTGTCCACTTTCGTTACTTGAAAAAGGATGGCGAAACAGTCCGTGACGCCTGGGGTACAAAGAATATGAAAATAATAGAAGACAATTCCGCTAAACCAGGTGGTGGTTATTGCCCACCAAAGTCTGCTGGATACACAATCTACTTCGATTTAGAGAAAGGTGGATGGAGAGCGTACCTTGACTCTAATGTCATTGGTATGTATGACAAGGTAATGAGTCCAAGTGAATTCGACTTTGACCTTGAGAAGTACCTCAAGGAAATTGAGAAGGACAAAATAGAGAAGAAAGTTGCTAAAGCTGCTGCTAAAGCCGCCAAGGCCGCTGCAAAAGCAAACTCAAATGTTTAACTTTATAAATTTAAGAAGATGATTAACAAATCCAAAAAGAAATCAGTTCGAAACATCTTAATTAATTTCGTGATTGCCAATGGTCCTCAAACCTACAAGCAACTTCACACGTTGGTTCTCGCCGTCGCGGGTCAACCAATCACTCGCAATGAGTATGGATCGAGTTACCTTGACAAGTACAGCTGGGGAACTTCAGCTTGTCTCCCAACCACTACTGACTCTCGCCACCTTTTGAAGTCTGAAATTGATGGTCTTTACCACGCTGTTGCCGAGTAATCAAAAATTTCTTGAAAAAAAAATTAACCCAGAGGATCAATTCTTCTGGGTTTTTTTGTTATGTTTACATAAACAAGATTTTACTATGAATAAAATAAGTTATGCACTAGGAATGAGGATCGCTAACACTCTGACAGAATCTGGAGTCAGGACATTGAATGTTGAGGACTTCCGTGATGGTCTCAAGGATCAATTAGAGGAGAAGGAAACAAAGATCTCAATAGAGGAATCCGAAAAACTCCTCACAGATTATTTTCAAAAACTGATGGCAGAGCAAGAGAGAAAGGCAAAGAAACAAGGTGAAATTTTAAAGAAACAAGGAATGGACTTTTTAACAGAAAATGCGAAGGCGGAAGGTGTCGTCGTCACAAAGAGTGGTTTACAATACAAGGTGATCCAAGAAGGAACAGGTAAACAACCTTCAGTACATGATCGGGTGAAGTGTCAATACGAAGGAAGACTCACCAATGGACATAAGTTTGACAGTTCATATGATCGAGGCAAACCAGCAGTCTTCAGCCTCAATCAGGTGATCCCAGGCTGGACAGAAGGCTTGCAACTAATGAAGGAAGGATCCGTGTATGAATTCTACATTCCATACCAGTTGGCATACGGTCCAAATGGAATACCTGGTGTGATCCCACAGTTCGCTACGCTCATCTTCAAGGTTGAACTTCAAAAGATATTCTGATGAAGACGCTTCTGAAATGCTTTACATGTATGATACTTCTGATGGCCATGCATGTGAATGTATCTGCGGTCAAGATCTATCGAGGGAACAGTAGATACAGCGGTAACATCATGTACACTTGGGATGGAAGACATCTGTATCAGGGAAACAGTACGTATTCCGGTTCGATTCTGCTGACATATGATGGGAAGTATGTGTACAGGAGGAACACTACTTACTCCGGACAGGTTCTTTATAGTTGGGATGGTAGATATATCTACAAAGGTAGAAGTTTTTACGACGGCGATATTGTCGCATCATATAACAATAAATACTTATATAGAAGTAAGAGTTCATACTCTGGGAACATCTTGTACACTGTGTATCAGAACCGAGTGTATCTTGGAAACAGTACATATTCTGGAAACATCATCTTGACTCTGGATGGATCCGTTCCAGTTCCCGTACTATGGACAATTCTATACTAAAATAACAAACAAAACCTATGAAGTATTTTACAATCAATGAACTGACCAAAAGCAGTACAGCCGCTCGACTAGGAATCAATAATGCACCAGGTCCAGTAGAAAAGGGAAACCTGACTCAACTAGTAGAACATGTACTGGATCCACTCCGCGAAGCATGGGGAAAACCAATCCGTGTGTCTTCAGGATACAGATGTCCAAAACTGAACAAAGTAGTAGGAGGTGCTATCAACTCCCAACACACGAAGGGACAAGCTGCCGACATCACTTCCCTGACAGATGACTGGAATGAGAACCTGAAACTCCTGAAACTTCTCCTCAACAGTGACATCGAATTCGATCAGGTGATCTGTGAGTATCCTGACGCACAAGGCAGGCCGAACTGGATACACGTGAGTTACAACAAGAATGGCAACAGGAAGAAAAAGACAACCTGTGTGAAAGGTCACTACATTAATGGCATTAACATCTAAACATTAACTCTTGTCCAATACCTTTGGTCTTGGATCTACAGAGCTCTCCGGACACTGAACCAGAATCAGTGTCCTTTTTTTGTGTGTGTGATGTTGCGGCGACGATGATGAGTCGCGGGTCGTAGTTAACTGAAATTGATAGGACATAAAACTTTTTCATTTTTTTTTGAAAAAAAGTCTTTAAAAATTTGTGTATGTAAAAATAATGTTGTATCTTTGTAGTGTAAGAAATGAGATAACTAATAAACAAATAAAATTATGAAACTTACAGTTAAAAAATTCGACGATCTTACCAGAGCTCAAATGAAAGAAGTTATCGAGCAAATGGGCGAGTGCTATAACGTTGATTATCTTACCAACGATGACTACTCGAGGTCGGTGGTCGACGCTGAGGTTGCCGTAGGAGAAGAAGATGACTGCATATATGATGTGAGGGTATTTGACCCTTATCACCAAATTAAGGCAAACGATTACATCCCAATCTACATCGGTGCCTATGGTTGGTCAAACTGGTTGTTTGGATACCGTGACCTTTACGGCAACGACGTCGACACAATCCTTGACGAGTTCGACGGTGAACTGCAAGGTAGTTAATCTTCCCTGCTGTGCTATCGGCTTGACGGGCATTAACTAACAATAACAACTAACAACTTTAAAATTCAAAATTATGACAACAACTAAAATAATAGAAACAAGGGATAAGATCGAAATGGTTTATTCTTTAATCAATAGCTTCGTTAGTAATAATTCATTTCTGGATATGCTTGATTTGTCTTATCCAAACCACGACGGTCAAGAAGACGCTGATGTAACATCAGAGATGATGTTGCTCCGCGACAGTGCGAACGGTCTTTCACAAGTTTGTAATATCCTTGTCAACAAACTGACAGATGTCATTGGAGATGAATAAAATATAACAACCATTAACAACGAGCCCTACCGCATCACGGTTAAGCGGAAAATATGACATTTAAGGAAGCGTATGATTTAGTAAATGATAAAAAACAATGTATCGCGGTTTATACTATCGCAGGACAAGGCCTTGAAGATTTTATAATCCACCAAACCTTAATATGTGCGGCAAAAATGGAGCCACACAAAGATGAAATCCGCGAGGAGATGGGGTTGTCATGTGATGGGACAGACATTGTTTTGCTTGACGGCAAAAACAATGAGGTAGTGAGAGGTCTGCCGAATGAAACACATTGGTTAAACATTTACTTATCTATAGATGATGCCATCAAGACACTCAAAACGCTCTTGAAATCTTGGATAGATTATATTGGTGGTGATTTTATTGATGGTGATTTTTAAACAACCCAGCCCTCGACAACACGGTTAAGTCAATCTTATGACAGTACAAGAAATCATTGAGATCAATCAAGTACTGGCACTCGAGAGGTCTTAAAGCATCATCGGAAAGAATATCTTCTTCACAAATCCAGAAAACAGGACTAACGAATACCTGTTGCAAGAGGTTGAGATGATCCTGACCACTGACTATGACCACTACACCAAGGGTCTAATACCATGAATTTGTAACGACGGCGATGAGTCGCATGTCGCAGTTTACTTAAATTGATAAGACATAAAACTTTTTTCTTTTTTTTTTGAAAAAAAGTCTTTAAAAATTTGTGTATGTCAAAATAATGTTGTATCTTTGTAGTGTAAGAAATGAGATAACTAACAAACAACAAACAACAAATAAAATTATGAAAATTACGGAAATCGATGAAATTGTAGTATCATTCGAATATCAAGGAGAGTTTGTACAATTTTCAAAAAGTCCTGAAGATCTGATACAAAACGATGATTCTATATATTGTCTCTTCAAGGACGAGATCAGTACTCATGACGAGTACGAGGATCCGTATTTTGAGGTTAACTTCAAACCAATATGGAACGATAATACAAAGTCCTATGGCATCGAACAAAGCGGTTATGTCAATCACTTCAAAGACACTTGTGAGACAAACCCTGACTGGCAGACTGACGATGTTACTATTGAATTTATTTAATGAAAACTCAGCCCTCGACAGCACGGTTAAGTCAACATTATGACAGCACAAGAAATCATTAAGAAAAATCAAGTACTGACGCTCGATAAAGCTAAAAGTCTTATCGGTAAGACTATCCTCGTAACCAATCTCGAGAACAGGGCTAACGAGCCCCTGGTGCGAGAGGTAGTGGTGAGCCTGGTCACCGCCTACGACCACTACACCAAGGTACTCATGCCACGAATTTACGGCGACGACGAGGATGGTGCTAATGGTTATTACAAAAGCGTTATCAAACCCAAGGAGCAAGAATTGCAAGAGACCTATGTGCTCTGTGACAGCAAGGGAAATGTAACTGCACATTGCTACTCAACAAACAAGTGGTTCGACATGCCGATATTCGTAGGTAGTGATGAGAACAGACCTATATATTACTCTATTGAGTTCTAACTGAAGTGTCCCCCGCTGGGCGGGGAACTATAAAAATAACTCCTAAAATTAAAAGAAATGGCTTATTTAAATAAACGACAGTACGACTATAGACAGTGGGCAGCTCAAGAGAGAAACGCCAGAAATGCCGACAAAGCAATGTTACAGGGAATGACCGAGGAACAAGCAGATGTAGTGCAGGAGTTGTGCGGGTTTCGCCACGAGTTCCACTGCAACATTGAGGAAATTGCCAAGAGCGACGAATACAGCTACCGTTATTTCGCTAAACTTGAAGAGATTAACGGCAATCTTGCCGATCTTGGCTTGCCCACATTCAAACACAAAGATTGGGAGGACTATGACAACATGGAGATTTGCACAAGCCTCCCAGACATTTACGACATGCCCGACCATGATGAAGATGAACGGGCATGGCTTGACTGGTACGACGAACAAATGTGTCGTATAATTGACGACCTTAACGACCTCAACGATGCGATAGAGGAAGTATTAAGCGAGATAGACAAAAAATATCAAACCAACTTTTCCCCAACTGGAGTACAAAGATTGTATTGAAATAACAAAAGGTGATCAGTGCTGTTTGAACATATTGCCTAAATGTTATCAAGAGTTAAAAGTGAATTTTAAGGTAAAAAAATGTGTCAAAATATTTGTACAAATGAATTAAAAACTGTATCTTTGTAATGTAAAAATAAAACAATAACAATTATGAAAGCAAGTCTTTATTTCGTCGATACCCCACGTCACGGTAAATTATTCGTAACTCAAAGCAGTGAAGGTCTTGTGGTTAGATATTTTTTAAATACTGACGAACCGGAAATCAAGATTATTGAAGGTCACTTCTTTAGTGAATTCGCCAATAAGCGTGAACTCAAAAACTTTCTTAATTCCATTGACTTCTAAAACTTAAAAATTATGACAACTATTTTTCAAATTCTTATCTCTATTTTCGTCGTCGCACTGACAATCTCAACCATTAAAGGTCTTTGGACTGAAATCATCATTCCTTGTTACAAGGAGGAAAAGGTGAACTTCCTCAACTGGTATCACAGCACAAGGATCGGTCGCTGGCACTGGAATCACAAACAAGGTGTGAAGATCCTCACAGAGAAAGAATACAACAAGATTTCAAAAGGCAATAAAATTATTGTGTTATGAAATCCCAACTCTTTGAAGCAATATTCAGACTGGTGATGACAATCCTGTTGTCACCAGTGATTCTCATCGGATGGCCACTTGAGTTCATCATCAGGACTATTGTGAAGTTAGTCACAGATGTGGAGATATTTAATGAAAATGCCTGCACTGACTTTATCATCTCCACCATTGGATGCTACCCAACAGCAATTCTCATCTGGTTGAGGTTTCTTGGATGGATCACCTGGTCTTGGTGGATTCCATTCCTCCCTACTGTGATCGTCTACAGTTTGTATACATATATCGAATACAAATATAAAAAGAAAAATATAGATTAAGACATAACAAACATTTCAACTATTGGTGCATCGATTCTGAAGACAGGATCAGTAATGCTTTTGAGGAGGACAATCTATCCGCTGACAATTGGAGGAAATCAATAGGTAATATGTTTGCGACACGAGAACTCGCCGTCGCCAAGAAATCAGAAATCAATCAGAAGTTATGAAACAGGACATTTTAGATAAGACATTTGGAGTTAGACTTCTCTACTTCCTTCAGGATTTATTCCCGTCTATTGCTGAATGGGATCCTTGTAACCAAGAGGAGTACATGTATCTCTGCATTATGGCATGTAGATATATTAAAGAACAGTTCAAGAATTATCCAGAAGATAATGATTACTTCCAGAATCTTGTTCCAGGTTGTGAGTCCCCAGAAGAATTCATCAAATCTTGGTTCACCAGATCAGGATTCTATAATTACCTAGTTAATATAAAATCAATATAACTCACTATATTCTTATAATAAACAAATGGGCCATATGAAAGAATTTGCATCTACACATTATTGGAAGCAATATCCAAAAATTTACTTTGAAGTTGATGAGGACACAAATCAGGTAAGAGCAAAAGGTCTCAATGATTTTAAGCCTACCAATTGGACATCTATCAGAGAGGATCGGAATGGTGTGCTCTATTTCAGACTCAGAGGTGAAACGATCTATATGTGGGATTTGGAAAAAGTTTAGATGGTGACGGTGAAGCGACATTCGTCACCGCCTTTTGTTATATTTAAAGTATGAAGAGAGTGATTACATATGGGACATTTGACCTTCTTCACCCTGGACACATCAACTTGTTGAGGCGAGCTAAGGATTTAGGTGACGAACTGTACGTCGGATTGTCTACTGATGAGTTCAACCAAATGAAAGGTAAGACAGCAGTTCTCACGTATGAACAACGGAAGACAGTTCTGGAAGCTATCAAATATGTGGATCATGTTTTCCCAGAATCAGACTGGGATCAGAAGACATCAGACATTAAGAAGTATGGGATCAGCTGCTTTGTGATGGGTGATGACTGGAAAGGGAAGTTTGACTTCCTGAAAGATTACTGCACTGTGGTCTATCTCCCCAGAACCCCAGATATTTCAACGACAGATATAAAACAAAAGATACAGATATAAAACAATGGTAAATCTAAATTACATCACACTTCCTGATTCGTTCTATGAAGATGAGGTCAGGTTAGGATACAGAATCACCAGACAGATGAAGGAAGTATGGGCTATACAGTTAGACATGTTGCAACTGGTGAAGCAGATCTGCCAGAAGCATTCCATTCAGTGGTTCGCACATGGAGGGACAGCACTAGGAGCTGCTAGAGATGGACACTTCATTCCCTGGGATGATGACATTGACATCATGATGACCCGTGACAATTACAACAGGTTCATTCAGGCTTGGAAACAGGAGAAGACGCCGGAGGAGTATTTTATGCAGAACACATTTACGGATAATGCATGTAGACATAAGCTCACCAAGATCAAAAGAGTGGATACCCTGATGGCTCCGTTGACCAACACTGTACATAACGGAAATATCTTCGGAATCTTCTTGGACATATTCCCTTTAGACAAGATCCCAAATGATGAAACCGAGAGATTGGACTTTGTGGACAAGTTGATGATGTTCAGGAGGGATCCCAAACTCATCGATGACTATTATAGTTATGTTACTAAATATAATGACGACGATGAGTGTGTCGCATATATGGACAGTTCAATGATTACCAAGGCGAAGTATGATTGTATGATTTACAAGGTTGATAACTTTACCTCGACAGTTGAGATTGACTTTGAAGGAATTAAGATCCCTTTGATGAGTGGATATGAAAACTTCTTATCTGACAAATATGGTGAGTCTTGGTTGACCCCAGAGAATGTTCCATCGAATCATAATCCGCAGATGTTCGACACTGACAACTCATACAAAGCATATATTTGGGATGATATACAAGAACCAGAATTTAGCGGAATAGAAGAGTTCAGGATGGTGAAGAAGATCAACTCATATGTTCGCACTGGAAAGCATTATGTCTGTACAGAAGAAAACGATCCGATCAAACCTAATATCAGGACATATGATGAGGTGGTCAGGTGGATGTTCAGTCTTCCAGAAAACTTGAGACGGTTCATTGAGATCCAATACACAGGAGACAACAGGTTCAAGTATGTTGTGAAGAATAATGCAGGAGAATCTCTACAATGGAAAGAAGGGATAACTGATTTGTCAGTTACCAGAAGCACAGCAGTGTTTGTAGCATTGAGAAGTATTGTTGTGCAGATTGAAGATGAGTTATAGTGGCGACGACGATGAATCACATTTCGTCAAAAAAACTTTTAACATTGTTTGTAGTATTGAGAAGTATTGTGATGTAGATTGAAGATGAGTTATAATTGCGACGACGATGATGCACATTTCTCTAAAAAACTTTTAACATTTAATTAACAAAAAAAGTCCTCAAAGATTTGGATATTTCAGATTTTTTTGTTATCTTTGTAGTGTAAGAAATAAGAAACAATAACATTATTAAAATTAAACATTATGGCAAAAATTTATGTAATTGAGAAACAGACCAATTTAAATGATGAAACTCAAAACATTGAGAGGAAAACACTCCACATTGGAGCATTCTCCACTTTTGAAATGGCAAAAAAAGCATTTCAAATTTATGCAATTTATATGTTAAATAAAACATATTCATGGCAATATGGATTTGATAAATTGGAAACTTGGGAAGATGTTGAAAACCTCATTGACGAGTATGAAAATTCAAATGAGTTTGAAATCACATTTTTTGACCATAACCAAAATTGGAAACTTGGTATTAATTGTGACGGACCAGCACATGGTTTTGAAACAGAGTTACGTATTATTACGTATGAGTTAAATAAAATGCCAGAACCAGAATCTATCTAATATATATGGTAAGGTTGGCGGTGGCGACAAAATCGCCGCCGCCAAAATACCTCAACAAATATACCAAAACTTTTGTATCTTTGATCAAGAAGTTCCGTAAAATGGAGAGTCTATGATTTCGTTTCTCACCGTCATAAATAAAAAATAAAACATGAGCAGATTTGTAGATCTCATAAACAGGAAATTCTCTGATAGTCAAAGAAAGGAGGACATTCCTATATTGTATTATGACTACGGTGATACTTTGGACTACAAAGAGATTAAATGTAAACCATATAGGGATGTTGAGATTAAGATCTTTACAAATGGTGTTACAATAATGCTGTTGCTGAAGTTTCCACTGGAGGTCTTAACATTTTATGGGAAAGTAGAATGTATGTTAAATGACAGAACTGGTAAACGCATTAAGTATAATCGCATTAAGTATAATCGTGGTATACAGGGGGATTGTTCCATCTTCCGACATATGTATGGTGGGAATAAACGAAACAGGGATAACAATCACCAGTACACATTTGATGAGATCAACAAGGATGCACATGCTGCAATTGACAACATTATAAAAAAGGAATGTGACAAGATGAAGATTGATGACACACTATTTACGGCGACGACTCTGAAAAATCGTCATTATTAAACACTTGATTTTATTTGTGAATGTGTAGATCTCATAAACAAGAAGTTCTCTGATGTGGTGAGAAAAGAGGAACATCTATCCTGCAACTCAAAAGGGTTGATAGAAGTTTCTGAAGGATCTCGGTTGAGAAACATTTGGACAGTCGTACTCAAGTTTTGTCTGGGAATGAAGAACAATGAACTATATAATTCTTGATAAAGTGTTAAAAAAGTGTTAAACATAAAAAAAGATTTGGTCATGTGAAAAATTTTACATATCTTTGTAACACAAAAACAAAACAACAGTATGAAAGCGTATAAGATTTATAATATCGAGTGGGCTGGCACTTCGGAGAAGGCGAACAAACTTCCAAAGATGATCACATTTCGTGCAAATGACAAGTTCGACACGACAGATCTTCCTAAAATCTTGAAAAAGAAATTCGGGTGTGATGTTAATAGTTACAATGTAACCACATACCGCATTGCAAAGGATATTGAGGAACTTCTTCGCATTTGTGCTCCTGAAGGTAAGGAAAAGAAAGATATGTTTACCTCAACTGGTAGCCTTTCTACAATTGGAAAAAGGTCAAAGAATTATCTGGAGAACCAAATTTACCGTCGCCTTATGATGGAAAATGATGGTCATTCAGAATATGAAATGCCCAAGATCCTGGATGAAATCATGCTTGGGATCGAAAACATCACAAACACCAAATGGGGGAAAAAGACCCAAAGGGAGATTATGTCAGACATTAATAAACAGATCACTTATTACAAGACTGTTTATTCAGATACTACAAAGATTTAGACTTTGGTTTTATAACTATGTTTTGTATTTTTTTTATTTTTGTAAATCAGATTGCCTGTGAAGGTCATCTGATTTTTTTTGTACGACGACGAACCATTTCCGTCACTAAAAGAAATTAAAAATATTTTGAAAAAAAGTCCATAAAATTTTGGTAGTTACAAAAAAAAGTCCATAAAATTTTGGTAGTTACAAAAAAAAGTACTATATTTGTAATACAAAAATAAAGGTAATGAAAACATTAACAAACTCTGATCTCAAGAATATATTCAACATTTTGGTTGACACAATGTTGGATGACTTCTTTGATTATGGTGTCTATCATATCTATGGTACAACTGACATCAAGAAGTACCAACCTGAAATCGACAGAATATTGAAAGAAAATGGATATAATTTTAATATCCAAATGACAACAGATCCTTTCGGGATCAAGACATCAGAGTTTAAGATGTTTTTCAAAGACAACAAAATGCAAATTATTAAATTATGAAACTCTTTATAAGTATATTTGCAGTCTTCTTTGGTTGGCTGACATACAAAGTGACGATCTTTACGATTTTCGTCGTCTTACCAATCCACTGGTTCTTGGCACTTTTGATGACTCTCATCATCTGGCTTCTTGCTAAGATCACTCTTAAACTCGTTGTAGCGATTATTTGGTAATTTAAAACATATACAACTATGAGAATCAAGAACAATTATGTTAAGGTAGTGTTAGTGAAGAATGGTAAACTCATTCATTCACATACCGCAGAAGATTGGGAAACAGTTAAATCTATCTGCTCTGACTGTAAAGCTATCGCCAATAAGTATGATGCACCTGATTCAGCATTTGAAGTAAGGTTCACTGACTATGATCACTGCATTACTGAATACTATACAATCAACGGAAACAAGAAGAAATGAAATGAATCGCACTACTTACTTGATCCTTGGTATTATCCTCCTTATCCCCACCTCTATGTTTGTGAAGTCGGTGGGGATGGACTTCTACACGGGTGAGTTCTTTAGTATGATTGTTGATGCGATTATCGCCGTCGTGTTTGGATATATGTCATTAGGTTGTTTTCAAAAAGCACATAACTAAATGGAAGATAAAGAAAAATATTGGAATGACTACATTGATCACATCATTGACCTCCTGAATGGTATTCAGTTGCACAAGGTCACTGTCCTGACAGGTAGAAATGGAGGAGGAAAGTCAATGATGAGGAAACTCCTGTTACAGTTCCTGAAAAGTAAAGATGAACTTCAGGACAAGAAGTATGGACAGGATTGGATCCTTTCTACTGTATCCATGGATGATCGTGCTGGCGTGAACCCAGATCGTATGATGATCTTCGGAAGGGACTGTGAGTGGTTGCCAACTAGTGAGAACACATTCAATAATATTGACAGTGTTCTGAAGATTCACCGTGATGGAACAGCGAAGTACATTGTTCTGGATGAACTGGAGATCGGTATGGGAGAGGAACTACAAGCTGGATTGGCAACATATCTCAATGATAAGATTCTGGCACTCGGAGATGCATGCCTCGGAGTCCTCATCATCACACACTCTAGAGCAATGGTCAGAAATCTGAAGTATGATGACTTCATCAACCTTGAGGGAATGACAGATGAGGAGTGGATTAACAGGAAAGTGATCCCTATGTCCCCTTCAGAATTGCTTGAGAAGTCTAGGGATCTTCACACAGCATTTTCAAAGAGACTGAAACAAGAATAAAAAATTGAGAGAAATCAACAGATTTCAGAAAAGTTTGTTATATTTATATTGTGCGACGATGAACATTTCGTCGCCGACAAACAAAATTATAATTTTAATTTTTTAAAAAATGAAGAAAGTTTTAATAATGATGATTGCCATTGTGGCAATGTTTGCAATGAGTGCAACTGCACAAACTGTTAAACCATCTAAGTTCCTTGACAACACTGCTGTTACTGTAAAGGGTGGTGTATCTGGTTTGGTTCATCCAGGTTGCAATGGTTATGAAAACCTTGGACACACATTTCAAGCTGAAGCAGGTCTTGGTCTTGAGAAATGGATCACTCCTGCATGGGGAGTAGGATTGGAAGGTGAAACTGGTTTCACCAATGGTTCTAAGTTCGGAAATTTCCAATCAAAGAATTGGGTCAACTATGTAAGTGTTATGGCTCAAGCAAAGACCAATCTTGGTAACCTGATCCTTGGATACAAGGGAGATCCTCGCACTTGGGAATTTATACCAACTGTAGGATTTGGATGGATCCACGGATTCAATTATGGTACTCCAGATGAGAACAACTTTGGTACCAAGTTCAATGTAGATGTGAAGTACAATGTAACAGAACGCATTGCTCTTGTAGCATCTCCTTACTTGGCATACCGCTTTGACAACAATGCAGAGATCCAACCTAAGTTCGACTCTCGCAATGCTTGGTATGGATTGGACCTTGGTTTCAGTGTACGCCTCGGTGACAACTTCAAGATCTGTCCCTATCAATACACTCAACGTGATGTTGACTTGTTGAATGAGAAGATTAACTACCTCCGCGGCGAGAATGACGATCTTCGTAATCGTAAACCAGAAGTGGTAGAGAAGGTTGTAGAAAAGACAGTTACTGAACTCGGTCAATACACTGTAACGTTCGCACAAGGATCCGCTGAACTCACTCCAGCAGCAAAGGCTATTCTGGACAAGGTTCCTGCTGGTAAGACTGTAACTGTAATTGGTACTACTTCTCCAGAAGGATCCACAAAAATCAACAGCAAACTTTCAGAAGCACGTGCAGCTGCTGTTGCAGATTATCTGAAAAACCGTGGCGTACATGTCGCAAGTGCAACTGGAAATGAGAATGGTCGACTCGGAGTAGTGACCGTAGAAGAGTAATTGAATTACGGATACTAATTAAGTAAATTTTATATAAGATGTCGGTCCGAGAGGATAGACATCTTTTTTTATGTCCTCCTGTTGCTGTGGATCTCATCCTGTTGAGGAATTACTTAAAATGACATTTTTTGATACATTTTTTGGCGACGATGAATGATTCGCCGTAGTTTTTTGTTATTTTTAAAGAAAGATTAATTATAAGATTATGGCACAAAATAGTAGCAATGGTGGAGTAAGTCTATGTACCTTACTTGGTCTTCTCTTTTTAGGTTTGAAATTAGGTGGTTGTATTAACTGGCCTTGGATTTGGGTTCTGTGTCCATTCTGGATTCCTCTGGCATTCGGTATCTTTGTATTGATGATACTATTGTTAACATACACAGTTGCAGATGAGAAGATCAAAATGGGAATAAAGAAATTATGGAATAATGGTAACACTGACAAGGAGGAGATCAGAAAACGGATTAAAAAACTGGAAAATGAAAACTAGACAGGATTTGAATGATGACATCAGCAACAGACAGAAATACAATATATGTATCCTGAAACTTGTTGCTGACATGGTGAAGCAGTATCCTGATTTGAGATTTCACCAAATCCTCCAGATACTGGGAATTGAAAAACCAGGTGATGAGGATCTCTTCAATGAGGAGAGTAAAGTGACATTTGAGAAAATCAAGTTACCAAAATAACGGCGACGATAACGAATATTTCTCTATTACCAAAAGTAGTATGGATTTTTTTTTGAAAAAAGTTGGTAAAAAACTTGTATATGTCAAAACTTTGTTGTATCTTTGTAATACAAAAATAAAGGTAATTAAAACAACAAAATTATGAACACTCCTTATAGTAAAGATTTGCACTTGGCAAAAAAAGCATACCAGAATGGTGATCTCAAGACCGCATCTAAGCACTTTGATAAAATGTATGAAACGTATACCAAATGTATGTCACAATGTGGTGATGACAGCAATAAAAGGTCAAAGGTTATTCGTTTCTTCAATGACCAACTTGCAAAATTCACCGATCAAGAAGTGTACGGAATTACAGATTATATGAGAGAGCAATATTATTTAACAAATTTTTAACACTAAAAATTTGGTGAAATCAAAATAATGTTGTATCTTTGTAGTGTAAGAAATAAGAAACAATAAAAACAACAAAAAATGGATACAAAAAAAGTAAAAGTGTATTGGGATGTGGATCCTGATATTAATGTAGAGGAATTGGATCTTCCAGAAGTGGTTGAAATCCCAGAATCAATAGATGACATTGCAGATTATCTGTCTGATGAGTACGGGTACTGTGTTACATCATATATTGTTGACTAATGATGCAGTTTTCTAAAATGACACTCAAGGAGATTGGTAAAACTCTCCTTGGGTGGTTTGGCGTGGCGACGATTATTGCCGTCGTAGCGTGTAGTTCATTATATGGTATCCTTGCTATAACCCAAGAGAACTATACTTATACTATATTCAAGTCAAAGGCTGAACTTAATTACTACTCAAGTAAGAACTCATTGGTGAGAGCCATTGACAACTACATTGATTCGATCGCTCCCAACTCTGCAATGAATGGCATTGCACTGCTAGAGAAATGTGATCAGTATAATGTAGATGTTCGGTTCGCTATGGCACAGGCACAGGTTGAGGGACATTTCGCCACACAGGGAATAGCAGGAAAGACACATTCAGCATTCAATGTGATGGCCTATGATGGCAAGCCCGCTGACAAGATCATAGCAGACGGACATGGATACAAACATCCTGATGAATCAATCGAACCATACCTGAAAGTCCTGACCAAAGATTATCTGGTAGGTGAAAAGACAGAGATGGATCTCCTAGACAAGTTTGTAAATAAAGATGGACAGAGGTATGCCTCATCTGGTGACTATGAACAACAGCTGAGATCAGCATATCAGATGATTGTGACCAAGACAAATATCAGTGTACTGTATGCCGAGTATCAGAAGTACAAGATGATATGTGGTAAATAATGACGACGACGATAACGCAATGCAGGGAACCGAAATTCATTGTATTTTAAAAAAAAAGTTGGAAAATATTTGGATATTAAAAAAATAATCATTATATTTGTAGTGTAAGAAATAAAACATTTATGAAAGATTACAAATTTAGTATGAGTAATAAGGGTGTGTTCAAATATAAACTAACCCTTGGTGAGAATAGTGTTTCCCTCCGCACTATCCGAGTATTGGATAATATGCCTAAAGAAACTGAAGGTTGGTATCGCAAATGTGGTGACAAGATTGTAATTATTAATGATGTCAATATCGTCAATTCTGCGGTCATTGCCTTCTTTATGAACATTTCCAGCAATGAACAGTTCTCTAATGAACTCTCAACATGGTTTAATGCTATTATTGAACAGGAACAGGAAAATCTGAAAAATGACACAGGAAGAAAGTGATGAGGTGGATCTCTATCACTCAAAAGATGAATCCACCTTGACTACGACGAAAAAGGAATCGTCGCATATAGAAATCCAAAGACTATTATAATTTAATTTAATATGAAAAATAAAGAAATTGATCAGATAATGAACTGGCATTCTGTGGACACTGAACTTCCAAAGGCCGACTTAGATCAACCGAGATTCTCAGTAGATGTACTGCTGACAGATTGCCAATCATTTATTGTGAGTTACTATGACTTCAAACTCAAGGAGTGGCATAACTATCAGGATTTGGAACATGAACCGTCACACTGGATGTATATCAACATGCCTCAACAATAAGAAGACATATGGGAGCATTAGAAATTATAGTATTAGTTGACACGATACTAATCGTCGTACTGATGGTTGTGTTGTATCTTTTGAAGAAGCGTGTAGATAAACTCACCAAGACATTGGATGAACTCGCTCTCAATCATACCAAAAAAATCCAGATGCTGGAAGAATTAATGAATATATACATGACGTATGAAGATGATGCTGACTCCTGATCTGATAGCTGCTGCTGGCAATGTACTGCTGTTACTGATCACTCTGATGTATGTGATCAACACACGTAAGAAAGTGAAGAAACTGAAATCTGATCTGGACAAACAATTAAAAGACATCTTCACCCTTGTGAACTTCAATGGCAACGCACAGGAGTCAAAACTCAGCTCGATTCAAAGACAGGTGGACAAGACTCTGAAGGAAGTAAACAAGAATCGGACAGAACTCATTAAGAAAATTAATAGACTATAATTATGGAAACGGCGGAACAATCGTCGTTCGCTCATTAGACATTGTATGAAAGAAGAGACAGTAAATACCAAACTCACTCCTGAACTGGAGGAAGGGATCAAAACATTCCTGACAGATTAATATATACTTGTACAGATCAGCCATCCTGACGGAGCATTTTTTTACTGACACCAATATGGAACAGTCAATGTCAAGATCTTGGATGCACAGTATGGAAAGTTCCTACAGATGATACTTGAGGAAGAAACTTTCTATATGTAGAACACAAGAAATGTAGATTTTTTTAATATAAATTATTCAAATTAATTATTTCACTTATAAAATATTTTAGATATGAAATCGTTTATGAACAAAATAAGTTTTTTCCCTATATTCCTCATCTGCCTTTCCATGGTATTAGGAATTAAAGCATTTGCACAAGAAGTTCATGGTTATAGTAGTGTAATCGCAAATGATTTATCTGACCATAACTTCATTGTCACAGGTCATGGATATTTAGATCCCAAATATTTTAATGATTCGACGTACGTATATGCAGTTGATATGGAGACTTTGCGTTCTTATGATGAAGAAATGACTCGTGTGGTAATCACAACAGAACTCGACAAATACCGTGACATTATAATAATTGAACCATGGACAAGAACTGAAAGTTTTACTGCATCAGCTTACAGAATCGATGATACTGTATTATCAATCTTCATAATTGAAAACTCGAAAGATTCATACGGTCGATCACAAGGTTGCACTGTATATATACACGAATGGATTATCCCCCAGTTGAAGAAAGTAAAATACACGACTAAAAAGAAAAGAACTTCCAAAAAGAGAAGAGGTAAAAGAAAATAGTGTATCATTGCCTCAACTTCAATAAACATTTTGTTGAATTAAAAATGAAAAGTCATGATTAAATTACTTTGTATCTTAGCAACTCTGATAGTTGTACCTATCCTTATGGTCGAGACTGCACTTTTCTTAACAGCCTTTTTCCTTGAACTCAAAAAGAAACTGAAATAAGATGATGTCATATGAAGTGATAACTCCTGATCTCCTCCTTGAGATGAAATACCATCTTGACTTCATTAGATCAGAAAATGATGTGGATAGAAACTATGATGTAGATGAGGTGTGGATATGCGACGAAGATGACATCGCCGTGAAAATTCAGTTCCCAACCAAGTCTTGTAGAGGAAATATATATGTAAGTAATAATAATGGTAGAGATCTTCGGATGACTTTTGATAAACTCACCATTGGGGATCTCATGAAAATTATGGAATTAATATGAAAACATTCAGATCATCTATATTGGCTGGCATCTGCATTAGCATCGGAGGAACAGCATATCTCACATCTCCAGACATTCTGGGAGCGATTCTTTTTACATTCGGTCTTCTGACAGTTGTCCACTACAAGTTCGCACTGTACACAGGGACAGTTGGGTTTGTCAAGACCAAACAGGATGCTTTCAGAACTCTGCTGACGCTGCTGGGAAATATAATTGGTTGCATTATGACCGGACTGGCAATCAGATACAGCAAACCAGACCTGATTCCAGTTGCACAGCACATCACAGAAGTCAGGACATCAGGTTCGATCATCAGTCTTCTCATCTTGAGTATGGGATGTGGATTTGTGATGACGACGATAGTGAAGTTCGCACGTGAGGGGAAGTTCATTCCTCTACTATTCGGCATTCCACTCTTCATCACATGTGGATTCATCCATTCAATAGCTGATGCCTTTTATTACTCAACAGCTATGATCCCTAGTGTCCAGCTGCTGATGTCCTATGGTATTATTGTCATAGGAAACCTTGTTGGGTGTAACCTTACAAGACTCATCATTTGGGACAAGGACATTTAATGGCGACGACGACTCTTTCGCACACACCCTGCTACCAAAAGTAGTAGGGTGATTTTTTTTAAAAAAAAAGTTCCAAAAAATTTGGTGAAATCAAAATAATGTTGTATCTTTGTAGTGTAAGAAATAAGAAACAATATTAATAATTAAAACTACGACAATATGAAACTCGCTGACAAAAGATTAAAACCGCAAATCGCATTTTCTTTGATGTTAAAGAAAACTGAGATCTTAAAAGATATGATGAGTATACAGAAGTTCTCAGATAAAACAACAACCTTAATCAACAAGGTGATCAAGCAAACAGAAGACGACAGTGATTCGCCGTCTGCTATTGACGTCTGTGATCTTTGTGGTATGCTACAGAAAGAGATCTCAATGCATTATGGTAAGGAGATCAAATACGTGATTTGGGCATCAAAAGACAAATCAGTCCCAGAACCAGATTGCATCTTGGGAAAGGGAAGTGAAAATATACTCTATGGATATGTGAAAGAACCATTATATTAACCACGGCGATTCGTCGTCAATAAAACATTAATAAGTTGAAAAAAAAAGTTCCAAAAAATTTGGTAGATTAAAAAACTTTTGGTAACTATATACCTGTTGTCCCCGTTAATGTTTTTACATATAACTGAAGAAATAACAAATAAAAGTTAAATAGAATATGAAAAAGATTATTTTGATTTTTGCATTTATAATTGCAAGCATTACAAGTTTTGGACAAACATTTTTCGAGAGGAATAAAAACATGTCATTTGGTGTTCATTTTGGTGCTGTTGATAATCTCAACGGTAAGCACATGGGTTTCCAAACATTAATGGTAAGTATGAGTGCTTATGGGGTCTATGCTGATATTGGCGGGTGGCCTTCTTCTCATGGCTCAGATGTTAGAATTGATAAATGGGATGATGAAAAATGTTTTGCATTTCATGTAGGGTATCAGTTTCCATTTTTAACTTGGTTGAAAATAACCCCATTAATTGGTTATTATAATCACCAAATTGGAACAACAGACGGGTCTAACTGGAAAGTTACTAATAATGGTATACATAATCATTTCACTTCAGATGAAGAATCATTAGGTTTTGATTATGGCGGTAGTGTACAAATAGACATTAAACGATTTAGTATATTTGGCACATTCACAAAAAATATGTGGTATGGCGGTATTGGCTTTAATATGCCAATAAAATAGATGATAAAATATCAATAATGTAAATCCTCGTTGTCAGGGACAACAGGTATATAGTTCCCAAACTTTTACTATCTTTGTACTGTAAGAAATAAATAGTTAGGAAATTTTAAAATTCAATAAAATGAGAGAGACAATTGAAGATATGGTAAAGAAAATGGGATATACTGATGCCAATGAACTGGTGGAGATCCAGTATAACCATGGAAATGCTGGTGAAAAAGCAGCATATGAAAAAGCATACGCCGAATGGATTAAAGGCAATAAAAGTCCCATGAATGATATTGCATACACCATTTTATGGGAATGGGGATATGTGTATTGAAATATGTAGGTAATGTATTTGGATGATGCTGTCCTGCATTGCTCTAACATCTTTACGTCAAATTTAAGTGAGAAAACGTCAAATTTAAGCGAAAATCAAGTGACGAATTGAGGTAATAGACTGATAATAAATGTATTGAGAATTTAGATTTTAAGCGAGATTTACGTGAACTTTACGTGAGTTTTGGCAAAAAGAGATAACGAGAATGAGTTACGGACTGCCACATGATGTTGAGCATCCTTACACAGCACGTGTCCTTGACTACCCTTACAACCGGATCAACCTCAATCTCAAACATGGTGACAATCTCTACCTGGATCAACTCACATGAGATCTCCTTCCTGAAGGTTGTACACAACTTCCTGAAGGGTTCTCTTTCGAGTTCTTCAAAGTAATGGTTTAATAGGCGACGAACAACTCGTCGCCACTAACACTACAACAATATGAAAATTACAGACAAAAACATTGCAAAGCTGATGGATGTTCTGGATGAACATCTGTACAAATACCCAGAATTGCTGAAAAACACAGAACTTCTGGTGAAACATCATCTCGCATCAACCCCAGAAGTGGCAACACTGTTCCAGAAGATCTATGCAAAAAATCCAGATGCTGGTCTCATTACACTGATCTATGGACATTATCATCCTATCTATATCCAGACTGGACATCTCTGCCAGAGGATCCCAACTGGTGACCTTGAGAAATCAGTCAATTTCATCCTTGGAGTGATCTCAACCTTCAATGAACATCACAATCATTACTATGTAGAAACTGAGAAGACGAACTCCGCCGTGAAATAACAAAGATATATGGAACAAAATCAGATGGCAATCTTTGCATTGCTGAACACGGCAATAGATGCTTGTGATGGATATGTGGTATTCAATAGCCACGGGATCAAAAGTGCCTCAACAGGTAATGGATTTTGTGAACTGATTCTACAGGATGGGACAACAAGGCATGTGGCTGACATCTTGGATGATGAGGATCTGGCCAGAAAAGTTTTATCAGCTATCTCGATAAAGGTCTCAATGAAGAGATCTACTGACAATGATTTTCAATAAAAGATTGACAAGAAGTTTAATGAATTAAATAACGACGATGACGGTACATATTTTGACAATTAATGACAAAAATGGTTGGTTTATAGAGGATGCACTATCCAAACTTGAGGTTTATGAATCCAGAGAAAAAGGTCTGGAAGTATTCCATAAATTCACCCGAAAGATCTTGACAGATGATCATCTGCTAAATGCTGATAAAGTAAACTTTAACGTTTATCTCACCAAAGATAAATTCATGGTCTGTGATGGTGATGATCCTGACAGTGAACCATATTGTAAGGTAACCTTAAAGGAATATCATGTACAATAGCGGCGACGAACTTTCGTACACACCCTGCTGCCAAAAGTAGTGGGGTGATTTTTTAAAAAAAAAGTTCCAAAAAATTTGGTGAAATCAAAATAATGTTGTATCTTTGTAGTGTAAGAAATAAGAAACATAACATTAAAAAATTAAACATTATGGCAACAACAAAAAATTATCTGTGTAATGCGTTTTCAGTTCAAATGATACTTGACTTGCTCAAACAAGGGCCAGTAGATGTTAAGTTTGTCCCCTGCACAAAGGAAGACATTCCCGCTGATGTTGTGTCAGCAGTTGGTCACCCCGACACTGCAAGGGTGCTGGGATTCCCATGTAATCGGATTAGTCTCAAGCTCGAGCCTGGTGACACCCTCTATTTGGCACAGCTCACGGGTGGTCGCCTCCCCGAAGGGTGCACAACACTCCCCGAAGGATTCTCATTTGAGTTTTTCAAGGTAACCGTTTAATCAACGGCGACGACCTTTCGCACACACCCTGCTATCAAAAGTAGTGGGGTGATTTTTTTTTGAAAATGTTGAAAAAAAGTTCCAAAAAATTTGGTGAAATCAAAATAATGTTGTATCTTTGTAGTGTAAGAAATAAGAAACAATATTAATAATTAAAACTCAAAATTATGAAAGCAGTTATTAAGTACACCGAAGCAAATGGTCACCAAGGAAAAACATCATATACATCACCATATACTATTACAAAACAAGATATGGTGGTATTCTTTGGTCTTGACCAAAGTGACATTTTAGAGTATTCAATTGAATTGTTTGAATCTGAAGAAGAAATTGAATTTAATTTCTAAATATTAACCAATGGGTGGCGACCCTTTCGTCGCCGCCCTACAAAAAACAACAAAACAATGAAAGAAGTTACAGTTGTAACCGTAGTGTACAATGGGATCCTTGACCCTTATGAATCACGAGTATACGATGACATTCAATGTGCCGAAGAGTACATGATTCAAAAAATAAAGGATTGGTTGGGTGATAATCTTACCGAACATGATGATAATACCATTCTCGAAGATGGATACTTTAAAGATGGTGGATTCTACATAACAATTAATGAGTGCCAACCAATTTAAAATCACGGCGAACCATTCGTCGCACTGAAATGAACCGAACTTCTAAACATTTCTAATGTATGGGATCCCCAAATGGAAACTTCCTATCAAGGGATCCCTCTCTTTCTTATGTATAAGGAAACTAAAAAAAAACAGAAAGAAAGGTTTCTCCGAAAAAATACATCAGTAAGAAAGGAATAAGTAAGAAAGGAATCAACAAAAAGCAAACCACAAAATTCAATGTTGATGACATGGTATATGAAAAACCGAACTTTGCTGGAAACTGCAAATGACTGACAAATGAAACCCTTACAAATATATGATACAAGGTGATGACTCAACCAAGACATTCCAACAATCTAAATTCAAAAATATTAAGAGAATTTAGTATGAAGAATTTGTAAATGAAGACACCAATGAAATAGTATCAATCAAACGTATGGAAATATAACATCGTCGCCGCACTATGAACATCTTCAAATATATCAAAAAATGTACTCTCCGAAGATCTCAAGGGGAAGACAACCCATTCCTTATCAAAACAAACAATTGAGTCACACAACTCTGTCTTCATTATCACACCAGGTGAATCAAAGACGGAAATACATCACAAGGATACTAATTCTTGACAAATATCGTGGCGAACTCATCGCCGCACATATATAAGATACCTATTAAATAATCTTTCTATTTTCTGTTTATTACATCTACAGATATATTTGTAACTCCTCCAACTCCTGACAGATACTGTTGTGGATCATCTAACTCCTGAAATATACTGCTGTAGATCCTCAACCTCCTGACATATACTGTTGTGGATCCTGAACAGAAACTGACCAGATCCTGCAATCCACTGCTGTGAACATAGATCCATTACCAGGACACTTCAGTCTGTGGATGGATCCTCCGAATAAATCCAACAGATCCAATATTGGGTGATCACCTCCTCTATTGACTATTGGACATATCAGACAAGGACTTCATCCTATCACCAATACCTATCACTTACTCATCTCATCACGGCGAACAATTCGTCGCATCATATATGTACAACCCATCATCACTACCTCATTCCTATATTATCCGAACATATACTTGAGTACCTCATCTGGAAATACCTCATCTGGAAATACCTCATCTGGAAACCGAACATCTGGGGATCTGGACATCTGGAAATACCTCATCTGGGGATCTGGACACTACCATACCAAACTACCAAGAAACCCAAATTACCAGTTTTTACATCTTGGACACCAGTCCACAGATACTGGATACTGGAAATTACCACCAAATGACCAGCCTGAGATCCCAAAAAATGTTGATTTTTGGCCCGGGCCCAAAAATGCTTAAAAAAAAAGAGTATCCTGTTTTAGAAAAAACAGGAAAACAGGAAAACAGGGATAATTACTGTTTTTACTAAATTTCATGAAAAATCACATTTTCACCATTTTTTAAAAAACACCAAATTTCATACTTTTGTAAAAAAACACCATTTTTGAAAAAAGACCTATTTTTGTACGAACGACGAAAATCGCCATTTTACACTTTTCGCAAAAATACCAAAAAACACCATTTTTTACAAAAACACCAAAAATCACAAAATGCCCAAAATTACCATTTTTTATCATATAGTGAAAAATAGACCAAAATAGCCAAAATCACAAAAATAGTCATTTTTGCCAAAAATGCCAAAATAACCAAAAATAGACCTTTTTTAGGGATACCCCCAAAATAGCGAATTTTGGGCACGACGGCGATAAAGTCGCAGGATAGGCTTGACCTGGCTGCCAAAATTTGACAAACTCCTATGGTTTTCATATTTATTTTTTGACAATTATATTTGTTTTTTATTGACAAATTATTGTAACTAATTGAAAATCAACACACTTAAATAAAATCAACTAATTTTACGCTTATTTAACACTGAAATATAGTGGTGGATGTCATTTTTTTAATATATTGTTTGAATATGTGGAAATAGATCACTATCTTTATAGTGTTAAAAGTGTTGGATCCACTCCCTGATTATCCATGATTATAAAGTATTAGATCTACTACCTGATTATTGGGAATAAATTTTAAAAGTATATGGAATATTGGAGATTGTTTATTATCCAATGTAATAGTTCTACCTAATGATGTTATTAGTTGTGTTGAATATTTAAGTTAGAAGTTATATGAAGAGATTAATGATAAGATATATAGAGGAGATCAGAACTGCCAAAGTACTATATGGATATAAAAGGATTTAAGGAGATAAGTTATGTTTGCAGATCAAGTGTAGACTATCATTTTATGGTAGATATAATATTATTGAATGTCCAGATACTTCTGATGAGATCAATGGTATATTCAAGAGATGTATTCATGATTTGGATCCCGTTTAATTTACCTATTTAAGATGTTCATCAAGAGCAATGATCCGAAGTATTACAAGTTTTGTCAGAAGATTGAATATTTTGTAAAGGATAAAGAAAGGATTATTAAATAATTTTGTTATTTTTAAGTTATAAGAAGATAAGAAAAAGATATGAAGATGTCTGCTTACAAACGTAAGATGGATGATCTCCAGAGTAGGATTGAAGTATTGAAGAATGATCCTGTCAATGAGAGTGCAATCAAGTTGTATTCCTGTGTAGCAGATTAAATAAGAATCGAATGTCACATTAATGTAGAATTTTTTTGTACCTTTTCCACATGAAACAACAAGTCACAATAAGATCTTTAATTAAAGAGTTCAGTATACGAGATATTGAGAAGCAATTAATTTTGCATTATCTCAATGCACACAACATGAATTTTGCTCAAAGTTCATATTTAATGGATTATTTGAATGGTTTTGCTGCACCGAATGAATTATCAGAAAAGGTGTCACAATTAAACCACACTGATTTGTTACAGATAGCAAATGATATGGAATTATTGATTCCAAAAGAAGATAAAAAAACTAATGGGGCATTTTTTACACCTTCTTACATAGTAGATTACATAATTGAAACAGTCCATCCACAACTACATGAAACATCTGTTGATTTAAGTTGTGGAAGTGGTGCATTTATTCTTGGTTTGTTGAGGTATTATACATCGACATATAACATTAGTGTTGAGCAATGCATTAAGAGCAACATATTTGGTGCTGATATTCTTTCTTACAATGTTGATCGGTGTAAATTACTGATCATTGTATTTGGATTAAGTAAGAATGAAATTATCAATGTAGATGACATTCATGTATTTCAGGCGGATAGTTTGAAAAAAGAATGGAATAATAAATTCGATGTGATAGTAGGGAATCCTCCCTATGTCAAATTTCAAGATTTAGATGATGCCACGCGTTCATTTTTACTAAATCATTGTGAGACGACGAAATTAGGAACATATAATTTATATTTTGCATTTTTTGAATTAGGTTTGAAACTTCTATCTCCGAATGGAAGATTAGGTTATATTACTCCAAACAATTATTTCACATCATTGTCTGGTGAGTCATTAAGATCATTTTTTCATAGGGAAAGATGCATTTATAAAATAATTGATTTTAGCAGCACAAAAGTTTTTGAAGTTCAGACATATACAGCAATTACATTTCTTAACAAGATTAAAAATGATGTTATTCTATATGACAGAATAGAAGATAATGAATCGCCTATTGATTTTCTTGACAATATTGAGACAACCAATAATATGTATTCAGAATTGTTGGTGAAGAAATGGAGATTGTTGTGTGGTGAGGAGAGAGACAATATATATAAAATAGAGCACAGTGGAGAATGTCTTAAACTATTATTCAACATTTGTGTTGGGATTGCGACATTGAAAGATGATTGTTATACTTTTATTCCATTTAATGAAGATAAGCACTATTACTATATATCTGAAAATGGGAATGAATATAAGATAGAAAAGGAGATCACGCGACCATTGGTTAAAATTTCAGAGATGAAATGCCAATCAGATGTTGAAAACAACACCAAACGTATAGTATTTCCATATTATTTAGATAATGGCAATAAACCTATACTTATAGATGAGCAGACATTAAGTAAGCAATATCCCTTTTGTTATCAATATTTGCTTACGATGAAAGATATTCTTGCACATCGTGGGAAAGGCAATCATGTTTATGAACCGTTTTATCAATATGGGCGAACACAGGCATTAAATAAAAGAGGGAGGAAAATATTAACCCCAACTTTTAGTCAATTTCCGCGTTTCCTGATTGATAACAATAGTGATGGATTGTTTACTAATGGTTATGGTATATATCCAAATGAACGGCCCGTTAACAACTTGTTCTCCATTGATCCGATCTCATTAGTAGAGAATTTTGATGTTGTTCAAAAAATTCTTAATTCATCTATAATGCACTATTATGTAAAGAAAACAAGTGTATCAATAGATGGCGGGTATCCTTGTTATCAAAAGAATTTCATTGAGAGATTTACTATTCCGCACTTATCAGAAGGGGAAATCATTTTTTTAAGAAATACTGATAGTCGCAAAACTATTGATGCCTTTTTGATGGAAAAGTATCAAATAAATATTCCTGATCCATACCTTTGCTGACAGATTTAAGGAAATCAAAGACTCCTTCAATCGTGTATTCAATGAATGGAAAAATAACGTTGAGTTTGTCACTGAATTTGGCATTGGTGATGTCGTGGAGATCGTGCTACTTTATTGGAAAGAATGAGCAATATATGAATGTATATATTTATTTATACCATACTTATGAATAGAGATAAAGAATTATTAGAATTATTAAAGCCACATTGTGTGGGTCTTTTCGGAAAAGTGCAGATAAGCCGTTTGTCTGCTATGATGGAAGGTGCAAAGGTTGCGGATAATAACCCTCACTGGAATAGGATCAGTGATGGTGAGATACCTTACAACAGTAAACCGTTTGTTTTCATCAACAAGAACACAAATACTGTTGAGATTATGGCCGGTGGACACGAGACCACAACTGATTATTATCTGAAGAATGATTTATTTGATTATTGGAAAGAAATAACATTACCAGAAGATTTATGAAAGACTTTTTTTATGTAATAGGAATTATAATAAGCATACTGATAATTTTATCACAGGCTTTTGTTGTGTATGTTTTTGCAGGATTACATTGGATCATTGGTCTGATTGTCCTGTTCATTTTCATTGTCATTGATTTTTATGGCGTATTTGATTAATTTTGTTATATTTTATTATATGAGAAGGAATACTGCTTACTGCCTGATCTTAGCAGGTCTGGTGATTTTGATTATGGGTGTTGTTGCAAATACAGTGACATTCTTTTTAGGTGGATATACAATGATACTCCTTGGTAGTTTTTACAATTTATATATTGATCATCAGGAGTGGACTGAAGTGAAAGCAAGGATCAAGGCAAGACTTGATGCAGAAGAAAAACTTGAAACTGAAAATGAGAAAGAGGATGAAGGACTTTAATGTTTACAGGAAGAAAGACAATGGAAGGTATGAGCCATTCGGTGTCCAGTATGACAAGGATTATCTTCCAGATGGTATTTGGTATGTTAGGCACTATGACTATTCCAGAGGATTAACTTCTGTGGGTTATCTTCAGGGGTTGTTCAAGGTTGGTGAGAAGAATGAAATCGACATCACAGAGATTTGTGGGATGGAGGGTCTCGTTGACTACATCACACGCTCTGATGAATGGTGTGAAACTTTGAACTCTCCAAAAGGTTACACACTGAATGACATTGTTCATATCTGTGTGAAGAAACTTGTTGACAAAGCAAAAGAGCAAAAGGATAAAAAGCAATGAGAAGTTACAAGGAATATTACAAAATGGGGTTTGGTTATTACCAGGACTGGTACTGGGCCAACCAAGACTTTGACTGGTGGAAATATCGACCAGAGATGGAGGATAATCTGAACATAATGGGTGATTACCTTGAAAGCACCTATTTCCTTGAACCTGATGTGAAGTGTGATGCTTCTGTTATAGAGAACCATACTAATGTAAGAAACAGTGAATGGTGTATTTTATTCAATATGATTGGTAGAATTGTTATTGATTACCATAAGGAAAATTCATTGACAGACAGTTATGAATACAGTTGTAACATTGATATAGAACTGAATGATGATTTCAGCAGGACTTACAAGTGTGATGCTGGAGATCGGTTGTCATTATTCATATGTGACATTCTTGATGAATTTTTGAGTGGTCATAAGAACAATGTTCCTAATGATCTCAACTATTTCAAGTTCTATATGGATGGAATTTACCATAGTGTAAATTATGGTTACTGGACATCGGCATCTGATGCATATATGTCATTGGGTTATCAAGGCGGCGACGACAGAGAAAGATATGTAGAATGTATGTAACATATATATTGTTGGTTTTTTAAGGTGTGAACAAAAAAGTTCACACTTTTTTTGGTTATTACAAAAATTATCACTATCTTTGTAGTGTAATTAAGAAATTAAGTTATGATAGTAGATAACACAGAACAAATCAAGAAACTTATCTCTGGATGTGACAGAGAAGCAGGAGAGTTCTACACGCTCCACATCTTCTATAGATGTAAGGATGGAAGTAATCCATATGTATCCAAAGATAAACCTATTGGTAGAACATATTATGTATCAAGTCCAGAATATCTCGATCACAAGATGCCAGAGATAAAGGCGATGTGTGATCTCTTCAATGCAAGGGCTTATATCAACCTGAACAAGAAGTCTTGGAAACAGGTGAGTCTGAAGTCACTTGGTATTCTTGCACAGAGTTTATATAATGAGAATTACAGCAAATTGATGTCACTTGTTGACAGTGCATGTGGAGAAACGGGTGCTTGTGACAAGAACAGTGTATGGATTGTTGATGTTGACACAAAGGACAAGAGTGAACTTGAAGAGGTTATGAGTTGTGTAAGAAATGCACCATCAAATTATGATGACAATGTGATTGATGTGGTTGAAACGCTTCATGGTTATCACATTCTTTCACACCCATTCAACTTATTGTCTTTTCACAAATGTTATACTAAACCGATTGACATTCACAAGAATGCTCCAACATTACTTTACTACAATGAAAAGGAATAAAGAAAATATAGTTATTGACAACCGCAAGGCAAGGTTCAACTACACTTTCCTTGATGAATACCAGGCTGGCATTGTATTACAGGGATGTGAAATCAAGTCAATAAGAAACAATGATGTGAATATGTCAGATTCTTATTGCACATTTGACGACGGCGAACTTTTCGTCAAGAATCTTCACATCTCTCCTTACAAGAACTCTGGTTTTTCATATAAGGATTATGATCCCAAGAGGGACAGGAAAATTCTCCTGACCAAAAGGGAGTTGAGGAAACTGGACAAAGCAGTAAAGACAAAGGGTAACACTATTGTTCCTGCCAAGATGTATATCAATGAGAAGGGATTAGTGAAACTCACAATCTGCCTTGCAAAAGGTAAACATAATTATGATAAGTCCCAAGCAATTAAAGAGAGGGATTTATCACGAGAAATGAGAGATTTTGAATAATTTTTTGTTATATTTAATCTGATAGGATATTTTGCTATGATTATGAATAAGTTTAAAGAAGTACTTGACAAGGTA